>JGI20166J26741_11663251_pt1 | contig 11135 bp, 10 predicted proteins | sample TergutCu122P5_FD_26741 | JGI IMG/M metagenome (IMG submission 26741) | reverse complement strand
GCTTTCACAGAAAGGAAAAGGGGTACAATTTTCTGGGCTAATCCTTGTGCAGTAATTTTTTATAAAAGCGATTTATTAGTTGAAGATTTGACAAAAGTGGTAAAGATACATACTGCAATAAGAGGGATAGCAGGAGAAGTCAAAAATCAAGTAAGCAAAAAGATATCAGGGGAACATAAGGGTTTAGAAGATATATTGGCAAAAGACTTATCAAAAATAAACAAGAAATGTGCGGTAGTACCCGAGATTGAAAATTCAACAATTTTTTATGACTATAATCAGAAAGTTTTGTTTGAAGATGCAAAAAGATACTTTCGAAGTAATGAGATCGTTGAACAAATAAAAAGTGTACAATTTGCAATAGAACATACTGCGGAATTGAAAAGCAATTTAGAGACTAAAGGATTAAATAAAATTGCGTTTTTATTTGGAAGCTTGAGTATTATTTTTGCAGTTTTTTCATTTGTTCCTCTGAACATTGTAAAAGAACCAGCAATAATATTTGAAAATGGAAAGTTGATAGGTGAAGCGAAAGTGATTACTTTAATTATAGCGGTAATCTCGCTTATTATATGCTGCTGTGTACTATATAGTTGTTCGCAAGAAAATCGTATAACATGTTGGATAAAGAAAAAATTATTTCCGCAAAGTGATACTTTAGGACTATTTGTTACAATGATATTGATGTTGATAACTATACTGGTAATAACAATTATATTCTTAGTAGCTTATCAGGGTGTATGCATATGATAGGGGTACATAGAAAGGACACACCATATCCTACTCGCCTTAAAATTGAACATACTAATTTTTGTAACTCACAATGTATTATGTGCAGCCATTACTTTAGTAATAATGCTAATGCAAAAATGGTAGATGATTGCTTGGAAGAACGCATTACCTCTCTTTTACTACACGTCAAACGGGTGTTATTACATGGTTCTGGAGAACCTTTATTGCATCCACACATTACTGAGTATATAGAAAGATATGCTTCCATGGGCATAGATGTAACTTGTAATACAAATTTATCCATCATGACATCTGAACTTGCTTGTGCAATCAACAAGGCATTTAAGAAAATAAGTGTTTCTTGTGATGGGAGTACTGCGAAAATTTTTGAAGGAATCAGACAAGGTCTGGATTTTCAAAAATTTGTAGATAATCTAAAGTTATTACGAAGAATGTGTCCAACTCTGATCATTAAAATATACACAGTTGTACTTAGGCAAAATATTATGCAACTGCCAGAAATTGTTAAATTTGCACATCAAACAGGTTGTGATTCCATGGTAATTACAGACCTAAATCCGAAAGAAATACTAGGAAATGAAAAAGATATGGTCAGGAATTATCCGGCAGTCACAAAAAGGTTTCTCAGAGAAGCACTGGAGGTTGCAAGTAAATTACAATTTATTGTTGATTATCCCCGATATTTATTAGAATTGCCAAATGTAAGAGATTATGATATTGAAATTCGAATGATGGAGGAAATGACATTGTTTCCTGATAGGGAGTTTCAAAAAAAACTTCAGGCGTTCTATAAGACATTAAAGTTAAAGACATATTCAGTACGAGCTGATTTGAATACTTTTATGTCGATGAGCGGATACCATTGCATAGGTATATGCAACTATCTTATGGAAGAGCCTTATATCGATGTGAATGGAGAAGTTTTTCCGTGTTGTGCTAATGGTCAATATAATATTGGAAATATTTATGAGCAGGAGTTTGAAGATATTTGGGATAATGAGTATTATCGTAGTCTTAGAAAATTATTTTCGGAGGGAGAAATACCAAACTATTGCAAGGGTTGTCTCTATTTAAGAAATCACTATCTTGGAGATGTGGAAGTTCTGGATATAGACGATGACTTTTATAGGCATCAATATAATGTTGATATGGAGTCACTTACTGGTCAATTTAAAGATTTTTGTGAGAGATGGGATGAGACTGATGGTGAAATCGTGGGTTAAAGATTGTTTTGAAGAGCTTATGAATTTGGAAGCCTGTACTATTGAAAAACTTGAACAGGGATTGTCTCTAGCAGAAAAGTATCACGTAATTACGGTGAACAAGGAATACATGATTAAAGTAACATCAGAACAATTAGATTTAAAAAATTATGAAGTGCTAAAAAGTATGTACGAATCAGGGATTCCAGTAATTGCAGCATTAAAGTGGAGAAATTACACGGACAAAAAAAATACTGTTTTAATATTTGACTGGGTACCTGGAGTTAATTTGGAAACCGTCCTTAAAGAGTGCAGTTCTGAACAAAAGAAAGAGTATGGTGTTTTGGCGGCAAAAGTATTGAGGCAGTTTCATGAGTTTCCTGTTGATTTGCTCCCAAATTATAAATCGCCTTATAGTTTGTTTAAACGATATAAATTCTGTTTATTTAGTAGTCATGTTTCTTATCCATATAAAAAGGAAATGGATAAGTATGTAAAGAATAAGAAGAATGAATTTAAAAACTGTACAAGGTATACAATGACACACCAGGATTTTAGACCAGAAAATATATTGGTATATAAAGGAGAACTATACTTGGTTGATTTTGAAACGGCATACATATCAGATCCTTATAGTGATTTTGTTTTTTGCATTAGTATACAGCCGGATGAGCATATAAAGTATTCACTAGCTTTGATAAATGAATACTTTGAATCAAAAGTACCAAATGAGTTTTGGAGTTGGACATGTTTTTACTGCATTATGGCGATACAGAAGTATGCAATATGGAAATTTAGAAGAAAGCGAAAGATGGTAAGATATCAGGCTGAGCATCTTTATGATTTGTATGCAGGTATGAAAAGTACAGTACCAGAGTTTTGGAGGAGTTAATAATGTTGTTAAGCTTGGCAGAACAATTTAATAAAGAAATTGCAAAAAAATATTTCCCAGGTCGTCCATTTTCTTTATGGAATGATGCTGTACAAGAAAATGATGTATGTGGAGTCATTATTGATGAGAAAACGGAGGTGCAATTATTAACAAAGACTAAGAATATCTATACAAATGCAAGGTTATACGTTTACTATGACAATGAATTGTTTGATGTGAATGAGAGTAGAGTTTCGGAATATCAAAATGCTGCGTTTCAACTAAAAAATTGGTGGATTGTAAAGGACATAAATAAAATAAAAGTAAAAGTTAATATAGCTTTAAAAAAGGAAATATTTGATACATATCCAATTGTTTTGCAGGTTGAAAGTACTAGCCAGTGTAATGCCAAATGTATCATGTGCAGTCATTATTACAAGGATATTAATGATGGAGAACACTTAACTTTAGATAAGTGCAAAATGTTAGAGGAGGCATTGCCATACACAGAAACAGTTATGTTGCATGGTATAGGTGAACCATTTTTGAATCCAGATATTGTAGAATTGCTTTCTTTTTATAAAAAGTTTGGAGTGCACTTATCAACCTTTACAAACATGACAGTACTGACTCCTAGAATATTGGAAGCTATAGGTCAATCATTTTCGGCATTGCATATTTCCTGTGATGGTTGCACGTCAGAAATTTTTGAAAAAATACGTGGTAATTTAAAATTTAAAAGTTTTCTACGTAATGTGAAATTACTCCACAAAGCTTATCCAGAAATTAAATTACATATGCATGTGGTAGCTATGAGGCAAAATCTAATGCAATTGGACAAGTTTATTCAGTTTGCATCTGAGTTAGGATTTACGAGTGTTACATATTCGAACCTTACAGTAAATCCATTAATCAGAAATGATGGCGATAGTCTTAGAAAGTTTCCAGTTATGGCAAAGCATAAGTTTTTTTTGGCTGAAAACGCAGCACAAAAGCTTGGAATTAGAATATCTTATCCAAAAGAGTATAAGGATTATCAAGATAATGAGGAAGAATATTTTAACGAATTTGAATTATATCAATCTCAAGAGTTGTTCACTGATGGGCTAGAATTGCATAAACGTATAGAAAAATTTGATTACTTCTATTTATATGCAACAGAAGCATTGTCATTAGGTGAACTAGAAATGACTAAATATGAATGTGAGGGTTTGTGTGATTGGTTGTCTGAATGTGCGTATTTTGATTTAGATGGTAATTTGGTATTGTGCTGTTCAAAATACTATTTTACGATGGGAAATATACTAGATTACAATAGCTTCAAGGATTTATGGAATAGTTCGCAGTATAAGATAATCAGAAAAATATTTTTTAATGGGTTTATTCCAAAGGTGTGTCAAGGCTGTCGGTATATTGTTGATGGATCAATGAAAAATTTATGTTTGAAAAATGATGACGAGGATTTTAAAAAAATGCAACCAGTTGGAAAGTTGTATCAGAAGCTATTGGAGTAAGAGGAGGCAATGGAGATATTTTATAAGTATTTTGATTTCTATACTACTTATACTTATTGTAATAAGCATTGGGGGATACTAGTCTAGTTATTAATTACATGTAAAAAAGATACTTGACTAAAAAGAAAATTCTTCTCCAGTAAGGATAAAAACATTTTAAAAAAAGCTATCCAATGTGGACTGAAACAAAAATCACAGAATTTAAGCTTGTTGAGCTTGTATCTTATGATAGCTTTAGATTTTTTGATCGGTTTTATTACCAAGAAACGGATAATGGGTACTTTTACAGTTATAGTGAAGGTATCTCTCGTGAGTGAATACATCCATCTGTTTGATAAGCGCAATATTTAGTACTAGATCTAGATATGTGTTCATATGTTGAGAGCGCAGGTGAATATTCTATAGATGTTAAAGAAAAGGCAAATATTATCAAGTGGATCGAATATTTGTGGAATAATTTTGAGTATACAAGCTTAGGAATATTCGGTGTTTCTATGAAGAAGAAATAACGTTATTGGTGGTTGAAAACTTACAAAAGGGTGTTAGAATTTATCAAAATAGTGTTCCATGCAATATGAAACAGATTTTGAGAAGACTGTTGATGCACAAGTCCCTTTGTACGCTTGTAATAAAGGTATTAAGTTTATTTATGCGATTATTTGGAAAATTTGACTTAAAAAATGCTGATGTTCTAATTAATGTCAGCAAGATTAACATACTTGTTCTGCTAATTCATGGCGAGGGCGATTTTGTTTATACCAACATCAATGTGTAATGGAATTTATACTAAATTGATTTGTTTGAATGAGAAATATATTGTTCCCTAAAGTGCATATAAAGTCAATGGAAATAAATTACACTTTGGATAAAAAAATGATTAACAATTTTTTGGGATGGTAAGATGTGAAAAATGAAAAAAATAGTGTTTGTTTCACCTGGAGAATTGCCAACACCGGCACTAAAAGGTGGTGCTGTTGAAACCCTTATTACTATGCTAGTTGAAGAAAATGAAATAAGACATAAGTACGATATGGAGATTTTGACAGTTAGCGATGATAAACTTCATTTTAAAAATTATAAAAATACTAAAATTATCTTGATAAATATACCAAGTTTAATTAAGTGGATAGATAGAGTAATCCATTTTTATTGGGAGAATATAAAAAAAAATTGGAGAGCTATTTTTTACAGAAATTACTTGATAAAGAAATATTACTCAAAAAAGATTAGCTCATATCTAAGAGAAAATTGTTTTGACATGGTAATTGTAGAAAATAATATGTCTCTACTTGAAAATATATTTTTTACATTAGGAGAGGAACAATTCTCCCAAAAATGCATTTATCATATGCATAGTGTTTTAGTGGACAAACCTTCAATGATAAAATACATGAAAAGGTGTTGTTATATTATAGCTGTTAGCAATTATATAATTAAAGCGGTAAAAGGAAATTACCCAGAATTAAGTCATACAGATTTCAAAATGCTCTTGAATGCTGCTGATATTAAGATTAAGAAGTGCCCAGCAGGGAGTGATATGGATAAATACGAAGTGAGAAATTTTTATGATATTGCGAAGAATGATTTTGTTTATTTGTATTCAGGTCGTATCAGTGCAGAGAAGGGTGTCAAAGAGTTGGTAAGGGCATTTGAAATGCTTGATGTGGACAATACGAAACTTGTTATTGCTGGTGGGAGTTATTCTGGAGAGAAGGCTGTGAGCCAATACGAGCATGAATTACGACTGTATTGTGAAAAAAACAAATTGAACGTGGCGTTTTTAGGTTTCATACCGAATACCAATATGAGCAAGATATATAGAATGTCAGATGTTTTAGTTATTCCTTCTGTTGTAGAGGAAGCAGCATCAGTAACAGGTATTGAAGGAATGATTATGGAAATACCAATTATCGCAACTAGAATTGGTGCACTGCCCGAATATCTGAAAGACTATGCAATATATGCAGAACCTGGAGCTCACTTTGTATATAATTTGTGTAAGAAAATGGAGGAAATTCGAATGAAATTTACAAAACCTAGTCTTCAAGGAATAACTCTGGAATATTTTAGCAGAATACAGTATTTTGAGAGATTTGTTGATATAGTTGACTGACAAATTGGAGGAGTTATGCTGTTAGAGAATATTAAGTGCTATAAAAAAACGAACAGATATAGATGCATTATCAATGCAAAGAAAAGTTCAGACTTAAATCTGTGGCAATCAATAGCTATATTTTGGAATCCTATGAAAATGGTGGACATTCCGACATTAGATTTAGATATAACAACATTTTGCAATTTAAGATGCGAAGCTTGCGGCAAGAATATTCCTTATTATAAAAAACATGAACATTATTCAAGCAAAATGGTGTTACATGATTTAAAACATCTGTTGTCATATATAAACAAAATTTATTCTCTATCCATTATTGGAGGAGAACCATTCTTAAACAATGATATAGAGGCAGTTATTGAGTTTTGCGATCAGAGTCAGCAACTTGGATATATAGATATTGTAACAAACGGAACAGTTATTCCAAAAGATTCTGTGTTAAAAAGACTAAAAGGGTCTAGGGTACATATTAATATATCTGAATATCAACTGAATGCTCAACAACAAGTACAAAGAGAACGTCTTATACAAATTTTGCAAAATACAGATATTGATTATTCTTTTAAACCGCAGGAATATTGGAAAAATTTAGGTATCTTAAAAAACTATAATTATAATTTTAACTTTTTGAGATGGATGTATAACGCCTGCCCTATGAGAAATTGCGTAGTACTACACAATGGAAAACTGTATCATTGTGGACGCTCATGCTTTTGTTACCTTGAGAAAAATATCCGATATGAGGACGAGATTTTAGATGTAAGAACAATTTATAATAAAAATGATATGAAAAGAGCAATAAAAAAATTTTACTCAATACCCTATTTGAAATATTGCAATTATTGTGCAGCATCATTTGAACGTATTCCAGCAGCAGTTCAAATTCACTAAATATAAATGAGATTATAAAGAGGTAGTTTATGAGAAAGAAAATATTGGTAACTGGAGGTGCGGGCTTTATCGGTTCGCATTTATGCAAGGAACTTCTTAAACAAGACGATGAAGTGATTTGCGTTGACAATTTGTTTACAGGCAATAAAAAGAATATTGTTGAACTGCTAAAGAATCCATACTTTGAATTTATACGACATGATATTACCAATCCATTATCCATTGAAGTGGATCAAATTTATAATTTAGCATGCCCAGCTAGTCCTATTCACTATCAATACGACCCGATAAAAACAACTAAAACAAGTGTTTTAGGTGCACTAAACATGCTTGGGCTTGCAAAACGAACTAAAGCAAGAATTTTACAAGCCAGTACGAGTGAGGTTTATGGTAATCCTGAAATTCATCCTCAAATTGAAACATATCATGGTAATGTAAATCCTATAGGCACTCGTTCTTGTTATGACGAAGGAAAGCGTGTTGCTGAAACATTATTTTTTGACTATCATCGGCAGCATAGTGTCGATATCAGAGTTTTACGTATTTTTAATACATATGGTCCAAATATGAGTTTAAATGATGGTAGGGTAGTGTCTAATTTTATTGTTCAAGCCTTGCAGAATAAAAATATTACAATATATGGAGATGGACACCAGACTAGAAGTTTTTGTTATGTGAATGATATAGTAGCTGGAATGATAGTTACAATGAATAAAGAAAGAGATGAATTGACAGGTCCCTTTAATATTGGAAATCCAATAGAAGTATCAATGAATGAGTTGGCTGAAATGATAATTGAACTGACACATTCATTTTCGAAAATATCCCATCAGCCTTTACCTATGGATGATCCTATACGAAGGAAACCGGATATAGGGCTGATAAAAAAGGAAATTGGGTGGGAACCTCAAATCGATCTAAGAAATGGACTAAAAAAAACAATAGTATATTTTGAGAGAATATACAAGGAAGGATAATGTTGTGGGAAAGCAGAATTTTAAAATTGCAGTGGCAGGAACAGGCTATGTAGGTATGTCAATTGCAACCCTTTTGTCACAACGTAATCATGTATGTGCTATAGATGTTGACCCGGAAAAGATTAAATTGATTAATGACGGGAAGTCACCAGTTCATGATGAATATATTGAAAGCTATCTGAAAGAGAAAAATTTATATCTAACAGCAACAATAGATGCAAAAGAGGCCTATACAGATGCAGACTACGTTGTTATTGCAGTACCTACGAATTATGACTATGAGAAAAATTATTTTAATACTTCTGCTGTTGAATCTGTAATCGAAGCAGTAATGAAATATAATTCCCAAGCTATTATTATAATCAGATCAACAGTTCCTGTAGGTTATACAGTAGCAATTAGAGAAAAAGTTAGTAGTAGAAATATTATTTTTAGTCCGGAATTTTTGCGTGAAAGTATGGCATTATATGATAATTTGTACCCAAGCAGGATTATCATTGGTACTGATTCTGGAGATAAACAATTGTATAATGCTTCTTATATATTTGCAGAACTTTTAAAGGAAGGGGCAATCAAGGAAGATATTGATGTTTTGTATATGGGTTTTACAGAAGCAGAGGCTGTTAAACTTTTTGCAAATACCTATCTAGCTCTTCGAATAGCATATTTTAACGAATTAGATACCTATGCAGACAGCAAAGGTCTTGATGCAAGACAAATTATTGATGGAGTATGTCTTGATTCTCGAATTGGGATTCATTATAATAATCCAAGTTTTGGATATGGAGGATATTGCTTGCCGAAAGATACAAAACAATTATTAGCTAATTATGTTGATGTGCCAGAGAATTTGATTAAAGCTATTGTTCAAGCTAATGAGACAAGAAAGAATTTTGTAGCAGAACGTGTTTTGAGCTTGGCAGAAGCGAATAAACATAGTTTAGGTTTAATAACAGTAGGCGTTTATCGTCTGACTATGAAGACTAATAGCGATAACTTTAGGCAAAGTAGTATAATAGGCGTAATGAAACGCATTAAAAGAAATGGTGTGCGAATCATAATTTATGAACCGATGATCAAATGTAAATATTTCGAGGATTATGAGATAATTGAGAGCTTGGAAGCTTTCAAGGAAATATCAGATGTGATTATTGCGAATCGATATTTGGAAGAATTAAAAGATGTTGAGGAAAAAGTTTATACAAGAGATTTATATCATAGAGATTAAAAACAGTTTAGGAGTTTTACGATGTACAAAGATAAAAAAGTATACAAGAACATGTTACAAGAATATTTGGAGAATTTTTTTGAGAAATTAAACGATAGAAAAATTATAATTCTTGGATGTCGTGGAGTTTCAGCAATAGTATTTTGTGCAATCAAATATTTAGGATATGATATTTTGTATTTTCTTGATCCTGGTGTGAAATATGATAAAGAACATGCTGGAAAAAAAGAATTTTTTGGAAAGGAAGTTCTGCCATGTAATCAGTTGCTGTATGAAAATCCAGAAGAAATTGCAGTTCTTAATACGTACCATTACATAGGACGAATTGATCCTTTACTGAGTGCTTATGGATTTGAGGAAAACATCAATTATTACAATATAGAATCTTGTTTGAAATCTAAATACTGCGATATTTTTGACCCAATATTAGGCTATTCTAGGATGGATGATTTGCAAGGAATTAAGATCTTCGGTAAAGAAGCGGAAAATGTAAAGAGAATCGTTACTTTGGGAGGTTCTACAACTGATTTTTCATTTTCGGGGATAAAGAGTTGGCCAGAGATATTACAGGAGTTGCTTAACGAACAGGATATCCCAAATGTTATTTATAACGGTGGAATATGTGGTTACTCCTCTTGCCAGGAAAGAGACAAATTCATCAGAGATATAGTGGGATTAAAACCTGATATTGTGATTTCTTTGTCAGGGATTAATGACATTAATTGGACACTTGTGTGCAAACATGCACCGTATTATTCTGATTATTTTGTGAATAAAATGGTTCAATCAATTTGCGAAAATGGGATTGATGATAATAAAACGAGAGAAGATAAATTATCGCTTGGACTAGTCAAAGAATTTGTTGATTATGAAAACTGGTTTAATAATGAAAGAATTATGCATGGAGTAGCAAAAGAATTTGGCATTGGATTCTATGTATTTTTACAACCGTTTATTTTTGAGGGTAGTTATGAAATGAGTAATTTTGAAAGAGGCTGGATGGAGCTTTTTTTAAAAATAGGTTTGTCGGAACATCCTGCAATAAAAATGATTTATGAAGGCTCATCTTCATTTTATAAAGGTGCAAAAGAACTTATTTCAAAGGTTGATTATATGTTTGACATTACTGATATGTTTGATGATGTGGTTGGTGTATATACAGATAGTGTACATTATGATCAGATAGGCAATGAATTGTTGTCAAGAGTGATATTTAGCAAGTTGAATAAGGTAGGTGTAATAAAGTAAAATGAAAATTTTAGGTATTTCAGGACTTTATCATGATAGTGCGGCTGCACTTATTATAGATGGAAAAGTGGTAAACGCAGCGCAAGAAGAAAGGTTTACAAGAATAAAAAATGATAAATCTTTCCCATCAAACGCAATTGAATTCTGCTTGCGAAATAACAATTTAATCGGCGAGGAGTTAGATGTAGTTGTATATTATGATAATCCATTACTAACATTAGATAGGTTTTTAGAAAATTGCATTTCGGCAAGAAGTGATAATGTAGCACTGATTCACAATAATTTTGAGTCTATGTTTGGTGACAAGTTATGGATACATGAAACGGTTAAAACCCATT
>JGI20166J26741_11662807_pt1 | contig 11141 bp, 6 predicted proteins | sample TergutCu122P5_FD_26741 | JGI IMG/M metagenome (IMG submission 26741) | reverse complement strand
GTAAACCGAAACATGTTGGAGCGTAATTTTAGAATGTTTTAATAACTCTGTGTTTTTTAACATTATGTGCATCAGTTGGTAATAAAAAGGTTTCAAAATGAAGACAATTCAAGATGGAATGGATATTTAACGTACAGTAGTAACACAAAGAAAGAAATCCTAACCTGTATGTGACGTGCTGCAAGAATATGTGAAATAAAGATGTTCTTCTGTGTGTCAGCTTCGATCGGATTTTGTTATGCTCTTAGAATTCTCAATAATTTTTACATTATTTCGAAGTTTCTTAAGGGTCACCGGTGACTGTCAAGTTCGTGGTGGCCCTGAGGTAATCGTATCTTCAACCTGTATTCGTAGTTCTCGAACATATTTGTTTGTTACCAAAAAAAGGTCCTTCACAACATTTCAGAGTCAGGAATCACTTCCTGTTAGAGCTGGCGAAAGTGAGAAATATCACAGCGGTTTTTTCTACCACTCTGTTGCCGGGACAACTAGAATATATTTCCCATATAATTTTCAAGATATATTTTAAACCTCCTGTATAACTCCAGACACAGAACACTTTTTTCCACCGAGTGACAGAGAATAAAATATTTTTGTTTCTAACCTAATATTATATACGTGTTGTTCCCTAAGAATCACTTCCAAAAAGTCTTAGAATTTAGGGCAATATCTTTTACAGTTTATTTGGTCTGTGCCTCATAGTAGTCTTAATATTGTTGCAGTAAAATCCCAAGATTCAATGCAGCTAATACCACAGCACTTACGACCAGTTAACCAGACGGGAATACACAGATTACCCAAATATAATTAAAAAAAAATAAAACTTAGTAACGTAGTTACCAACTGCACCAACTTTTGTTATCCTTGGATAAGTGAGACAAAATATAAGTTAAGTACTTTTCCGTGTATTAGTTGCACACCGTGAAATACTAGAAGTAAAATCTATTTTTTCTGCAAGTAAATAAACGGGCTTAAATAACACCACACATTCCATGCACATACTAAAACAAGATATTACGTACATCGCCGTAAGGTATCATGCTTTTTCACTGAACACAGACACCACAGCTCTTGTGCCAGAAATCCTGTTTTCGTAGATGAAACTTTGTAGAAAGTTAACGTACATGTTGAAAGTACGTGTAATGTACTCATCAACATGCAAGGGCAGAACTAAACCAAGAAATCAAAACGGCTTCTGGATTTGTTAAAACGCCTGCTTCTTCTACAACTTCCTCTTCCCTCCCGCTGTCCTCTGCTAGTCAGGGCAGTTTTTCTCCACTCCATGTCACCAGCGACAGAGCGCCTCAGACAGTTGTGTGTCTTACGTTGGTAAACTGTGCATTGTGTGGAACGTTGCCACACAGTGGTATTAGTATCTTTTGTACTTTATTTAGCAAGGTTGTCGGTGTGTATCTAGAGTCGAACATACAGCCTCGATGGCCTATGAACTAATAAAAATTTGGATAAACTGATGTTGCATGAGAAGGCAAGATACTAATACAAATTTCCTGCATATTTTATAGGCGAGATAATGAACAATTCGAAAAAGGGAGAGAAGCTTGTTTCTAAAACTGCAGACTTAGAATATTCTACAAAACAACACAATAAAATGCATTAACTCTCTGCACAGAATACTGAGTTTTGATACTGATATGTTCCTAAAATCCGCACAGACTCGCCAGCAGAATAATCAGCACTGACCAAGTAGGGACCGAATTCAAATTCGAACTTCTCTTCCAGTGCAAGCTGAAATGCTCAATTTAGTCTCGGTTGAATAATTTACAATCCGAAATTAATATATTGGTTGAAACTCAACAGGCCACTGCACACTACATTTACCCAGTATTTAGGTATTAGTGTGGTACTTTATAATGCGTAACGGGATCTAATTGCATGAGAAACTAGAGTAAAATCTGCTAAAGATTAAAAAAAATTGTTACGGTTTTGACGGCCATATATTATCTGGATGCGCTTATCTGTCTGTGGCCTACATTAACTTTTACGACAAAAACTGCAGTCAAGATTTTACTGTTTGTGGACGGTAAAATATTGAAAAATTTGCGTAACTAAAATATACTTCAAATCATAAATATTTTAATATGCCATTACTGAAAACATAGACAAACGAACGAAGAAATACGAATTTCATCGTATTAGGGACTAGGATTTTAGAGAAACTAATAATCCTAACTGTAAACTTGCAACCAAAGATGAAATAACTATTTATGACAATATTAATACTACTTATGTCATTGGGATATAATGAATTTCGGCAATGAAGGTGACTCTTCGCTCCGACTATGCATCGTATCATCAAAGTGTAAAAAGTGCGCAGGTAAAGCCCCATACAATCTTGGAACCGTATTAAGTGGAGTTGAGTAAAACACAGTGCTGTTGTTTCGTACTGGGGAGCCACAGATTTAAAATTTTGACTGAGACGTCTGGGGCTTAAATTTTACTTTGTCGTTCCAAAAAAAAAAACGTATTTCAAACACTTACACATCAAAGCATCTCTCACTGCGACTTTCCTCACTAACCTTTAACAGCATTAACTCCAATACAATCATCCCTCGCTTTTCGCGGAGTTTAGCTTCCAAAACACCCTGCGAAAAACGAAAATCAGCGAATAATTTACCACCCCCATCCAATCAAAGAATAAAGTCTCAGTATTTGTTAGTCTTTCCTTTTTTACGTAGAAACATTGTCATGTGACAGGCTTATTTTTTTCCTTCAATCTGTTAAGCATTATGCGCGATGGTCCAAGACATATTCGAGTTGAACAGTTTTGATGCTTCAGTCTATTTGAAGTTCAAAGTCCTGTATTTTTATCCTTAGGGTCAGCCCATGAATTTGGGAAACTGCGAAGAAGGACCCAAAATATACTCGATTATATTCTTCATAAAAACCATTTAAAGCAAAGTGACTACCCTCTCACATTAAAATTCGACAACATGTAATAATGAGCCCAAAGCGCATTTGTGCATTTCGTACCATTCTAGGAATAAAAAGTGATTTATTTCCCTCCAACGGATTACCAAGTGCTTTCTGCTAATGAGTCGGAGTGTGCTTTCTGCGTAAGAGGAACTGAACTCTTAAATACACGTGTACAGTTACTCATATTTAAAAATGTGAAAGTTAAACCAACACATATTACGCTTCCTTTGCCTTGTAGAACAAGGAGAGTTTTAATGCTGAAGTTAATAAAATTGAGGTCCTCATAAATTACATGTGTGCAGGTACAATGCCGACCTTACAAATTAAGCTGTACTCTGAAACTAAAACTCAAGAATATGAACCACTAAGTTCGAAGGTTTGTCTGGAGAATTGGTGTAAACCCAGTTTACTCCTTGTGATTTAAATTACTGCTGAAAAGTTACCTGTTTGAAGGTCACTGGTAAGAATAAGGATCACGTACGGTAAGTAATAGAGTGTCCCAGATAAAACACAAATCTATACTGCAAAACATTTATTTTACATTCGGTTTTATTTTTTAAAAAGTACAAATAATGTGATAAGTTCAAATGTGTAATTACACGAGATGCTAAAAGTGTTCTCCACTTTCTTCAAGAAAAACATTCACCCATTTCACAGAATATCTTGGAACTTTTCGGAGAGTTTGTTGGACACTGCCGGCAACAGCCTGTTCATTGTTACTTTTAAAATCTTCCACGATTCTTATGTTTTTACTGCAAACTTCTTTCAAGAAATCCCCACAGAAATAAGTCGCGCAACGTGAGTCTGCGGATCGTGTAGCCTAAGGCCACGATCGACAATGCCACCACCGAAGGAGTCATGCTAGAAAGCCTTTTTTGTTTTACGGAAAATAAAAACCCCGTAATTTCTCTTGCAGCAGAGAAAGTAATTAAGTCAAAAGATCTTGATAATTGTTCGCAGTAATTCTCTTTCTAAGTAACAATGGTCCCACAATTCGTAATCGAGAAACTGTGCAATTCTTGGCTAATGCAGAGGGATTTCAAGCTGTGTATGTGATGTTTCAGTACGCAATATTCTACTGTTTTTACTACTAATGTAGCCATTGAAGCGGAAACATGCTTTGTCAGTAAAAGTAAATTATCCAGCACATAAACCCTTTCACGCACAAAACCATGAAACCAATGGCAATACCTGAACTCCCGCAGGTATTCTCCGGGATTGCAGCCGGTGCACTGACTGGAATAAAACAGGCTGTAATTTCATCCGTTGGTTGCTCGATGACGAGTCGTCTTAGGCCTATTTCCTTTGACAATCTTCTCATAGCTTTGCGTGGCCATCGACATAGCCTTGCTGCAACAACGCGCACTGCATCATGTGTTAAAACCGTCACAGGTGTGAGAGGTTCCTGGCATAAATATCTCCTATTTCCCCACATTTTTCCACTAACTTGAACATCGTAAACTTATTTAAAACATCTATATTAGGATGCACCTAAAAATGCTTCATGAACTACGGAAATATAGTTAGTTGCAAAATAATGTTCCAGAATTAACACAGTTTCTTCTTGTAAAAAAAAACGATATTGTAGATTACAGAACTGCTGCGCAACCGATGGCTGTCAAAACTGAAGCAAGATGGTGAATTTGCGCTGAAAGACCCAGAAAATTTTATATTTGAGTCTGGAGAAAGTCCATTACAGCGGCAAGTGGAGGGGGGGGGGGAAGAGAATGATCAGCGTCCTATAAGCCTGTTTCATTATTGATAAATTTCAACTCTTTAGGTTACTTCTTGATTGGGGCACTCTGTATTAAGAAATTCTGCATTTTGTCACAAAATATTAACTTATGGTCCTTATACTAGTCTGTCTGTTTATATATGTCTGCCCTTAAGTTTGTTTCTTATAGGAACACTAAACTCTGCATTTTATCAAAAAATGTTAACTTCCCGCTCCCTTACTCGACACGCGTTGCGTTCTTATCGAGATAGGACACAAATCCGAGCATAAAGTTTGTACCAGCTTCAGTTTTCAGGGGGATGTTTCATCCGATCAATGTACGATAAGCCTCATCCAACCACAAAATAAATAGACAGCCGAGTCTCAACCTTCTTCGTAATTGCGTGGGGTTTCCAAAATTCCGTACACGCAGGATTTTATCAGAAAATTCAGCAGGCAGAAAGTAGAAGTCATACAAAACCATAAAAATATTGGAAAATCAGACAAGGCGAAGGCCAACGCAGAAAACACAAGTAGCTTAAACTTGGCTACTGGAAGTACTACAGCTGTACAAGTGTTAAGCTGCCGCTATAAGCAGTATAAGCTAGAGAGACAGATCAAAATATGCTTTAGAAAGCCTGCCCTGAGGAATAATTTGTATTTATTACATGCACACTTGTTGCAAAAGCCAACTAACCGAAACTTAAAGTACTCTAAACTCTAAAAATTCTTACGTTCGACAGTTATATTGGTAGTCCACTACGAACGTCATTGCTGCATATTCACTTTCGACAGCACCTAGCAACAGTTCTACAAATACATTATGTAATTTTACATTGCTGGTCAGTTGGTACAACTCACTATTTTTTTACTTGTTTACTATATCACTATTTTTAGATGTATGGTTTAACTCTCTTATGAATTATTTCCCGCAAAGAAAAGTCACACGGCTTGATGTTTGGAGATCTGCGAGGATAATCTATTGTACACCGACACCCAGTCCATTCTGGAAATACATCATGTCAAAATTTGTACTCTCTCACTCCATAACCCAACGGCGGACTACCTTACTGCCAGAAAAACTTTGTTCCAAGTTGTTCAAAATGACGGTTACATTCTATTTTCCGTATTACCACTTTACGCAGCATTAACAGTACTGTAAAAAAACGAGGGATTATTACGCCGGCAGAGCGTATATGTGCCAATGTGAAAATATCAGTAACATTCAATTATTGTGGAATTATGTAGAATTTGATGTGGTTTTGACCGTGCATCGTCGTTAATATGTGGAAATAAAATGCCAAATAGTTGCAACAGAGGTTTTTATTGCAGACCTTATTGCTTGTTCAACATGTTTCGGGCACCACTATGCCCATCATCAGGAGCTCAAGAGTAATATACAGTGGTTGCTGCCTGTGGTATTTCGTTCTGTGGTTTTCAAGTTGCTGGTCTAATGTGGAGCTGAGGGTTATGTGTCCGGTTTGCAGGATGCTGCAGCATCCTGCAAGCCGGACCGATAACCCTCAGCTCTACACCAGACCAGCTACTTGAAAACCACAGCACGAAATACCACAGGCAGCAACCACTGTATAATACTCTTGAGCTCCTGATAATGGGCATAGCGGTGCCCGAAACATGTTGAGCAAGCAATAAGATCTGCAATAAAAACCTCTGTTGCATCTATTTGGCATTTTATTTCCACATATGTAGACTCTATTTAGACCAATAAACATAGTTTCTCGGTCGAAGTGGAAGCCAGGCTTAAAGGCAGCTTCATCCATCTACGCTTAAAACTCTCCGTCTGCTGCTCCGTGACTTAAAAACTATGCCCAGAATTTCCACCATTCTTCAGGAGAGCCTTCAAAAACGTCCGTAACATTTCAGGTCAGTATGGTTTGTAACTTAAGTTTCTAACATTCTTCTTAAACACGCGGAAGACTTCTTCATTTCTTGCGCAGCTTGCCTTGCAGACTTTTGAGAACACGTTATGAACGCTTGTACAATGATAGTTAAATTTTCATCCGCTGTTGCTGATTTGTTCTCCCTTTTTTATGGCTCAACAGCCCTAGTGGGCCTAGGTCTCCTGAACCTTGAAATTTCGAGATCACAGTCAGACCCACCATAGTCGGTACAGACCTCTACCTGACAACGCAGAACACTCACAAGAGATAGATATTCATGCCCCTAACGGGATTTGAACCCGCAATCCTAGCAAGCGAGCGGCCGCAGACCCACTCCTTAGACCGCGCGGCCATTAGAATCGACTTCTTCTTTCCATACTGAGCTTAAAATTTTCTTGTGTTCATGAAGCTACTTTTGCTGCAATGGTGCAGAATAAACCCCAGTTAACTACAGTACTAATCACAGCATGATAATGAAAACTAGCGCTGCTCTGCAGCCAGTTTCGGACTCATAATGCTGTTACGGTAACAACTATTACACACTAATGACTGGTACCTCGGTTACAACAAAAGCAGTATTGTCCTCTCAAATTGTGCATGTACTTGTTTAATAAGACACCTTACAAAAGACGGGCCCGGTAGCCCCAGTGCTATTGTTTCTGCAATGACCAGACTCAGTAGTGGTCACTAGTCATGAGCCACTCGCGGGAGAGAGTCGGCGCCTAAACGTTAGAATGACAATAAATTGACTTGGAATTAGCCAGTTTTCCAAGTATTTAGGTGGAAAGTCCTCGACCGGCCCTTTCGACATGGGATTTCTTATTATTTCTCCATCTTATACAAATGCTGGATGAGTCTCACGCAGAAATCAGAATCTAAAATGGTTAAAAACCGTTTGCTTCAAACTGTGATGTAGGTAATAATTACCGGTATTTTTAACATACAATTAGCAGCATAATAAGAACGAGAAGAGAAGTACAGAAAGAGAAAGAGTTAGAGATGTAAAAGAAAGAGATACTGGATGAAAGAAGGCAGTGTATTCAGAGTCACAGAGCCCAGAGACTAGATGCGGTAGTACATTTAAAGTAATACTCATGCTAAGCTTAGAACAAGTTAACATATGCTTAGAAACTATGATGACAGACTTTATACAGCACAATTGTAATGGACATTGTGAGGGGTGATTTGATATATGATTATTAACCCTCTGATCAAACAAGGTTCGATCAGGATAGCCAGTAGAATAAACAGTAATAACCAATGAAATACTTTGTGACCATATAAGGAGTTTAAGCATAACGTCATTGATACCCAATCAGAAAATTGAGATTAATAATTATAGAACTAAACACCACCCCGACCAACGCCCAAGAAAGCCCATATAAATAGATTGTATTCATGTAAAAACCCAAGATTGACTTCAAGCAGCTGGGGGTAGAAGATGTCTTTAAGTAAATCTTCAGTTTTGAGTATTGACTGTTATCGCTTGTCTGGTCTAACTTTCAACTATACTTCGTCTATAATCTACGCAATTGTAATATAGTGTATTAGCAGCTTCTGCAATAAATTAGTTTCCATGGTAATCTTCAGAACAAAGTCTAAAGTACTTTGGCCTACGCCGTAATCGAATGGTGACCCGCCAGTTCCTTGAAAAGTCGCGCTACACTACAAAACACAGCACCTCCAAACGATCTTTACAAATTTCGCAATTTACTATTAAGCAGTAAATATAAGTTCCCTCCACTTTATTATTACTTTACACCGATCTAACGTCTTCACCTTCGTGCTGACCCTATCAGAAGAACGGAAGGCGAAGTCTGGCAACCCCCCTTTAAAGTTATTCCCTTTCTCTGCCCCACCCCCCGCTGCCACGAAGCAAACAGTATCGGACTAGTCAGTCCTACAAGCCCGACAAGTTCGGCCCGTGGAATGTATTGCTGCTTCTCTACTACTAAGTAAATAAATAACTCCATGCAGCAGAGTCCTCGGGAACTAACAGATTCTCAGCTAGTCAAGAAATTCCCCTCATTTTATGGAACTCGGAGGTTCATTACCGCATTTTAAGTTCATGTGACCGTGCATCGTAACAAATTTCTTTGTAATAAAACCAAATAGATGCACCACTTTCACAAATTTATTTTGTCATGAAACTCTACATGTTTCGGACAGTTCGTCTGTCCATCATCAGGAGTTTATTTACTGTACACTCAACAATGGTATATATCATATAGGTTTGTAGACAGCTTTCGAGCAGGGCCAGGATGGAACAGGATTGAACTGCAGTTCAATCCTTGTCCTGTTCGAAAGCTGTCTACACACCGGTATGACATATACCATTGCTGAGTGTGCAGTGAATAAACTCCTGATGATGGACAGACGAACTGTCCGAAACATGTAGAGTTTCATGACAAAATAAGTTTGTGAAATTGGTGCATCTATTTGGTTTTATTACAAAGAAAGTTCATTACTGCATTCACACGAGCTCGTCGCCAGTCCCTATCTTAATCCTGATCAATCAAGTTCGTGTTCCATCCCGCTTATTGAATATCCACTTTAATATTATCCTCCCCTCTACGCTTAGGTCTTCCAAGTGGTCTCTTTCCCTCCGGCTTCCCCACCAAAACTCTGTATGAACAGCTCCTCTCCCCCATACGTGCTACATACCCCGTCCACTTTAGTTTTTTTGATCTGATCACCCGAATGATATTTGGTGAGGATTACTGAGCATAAGGCTCCTCGTTTTACTACTATTACTATTACCAATATTATAACCACCCCAATCACCAACATTACTACAACACCACGACAATTATCACTGTAACAGCAAAATATAAACTCTACTAGGACACTTTCTCCAACATATTTAGGTACAGCTTCAAACTCATTCTCAAACTCGGTGACAGAAGGGGGTGGGTGGTCAGCGCCACGCCCCGGCCAATTCACTCGCAGTAAAGAGCTAGTATTCACAGTACTGTACAGGAGGCTGGGTGGGCTTTGGGGCCGGTCTGGACGGTCTGGAAAATCTTGCTATCACCAGCATTTGATCGGTATACTGGTTAAGTTATCCCGGCCACCTACCGCAATATGAAACATAAAATTGCACCAGGTAACAGCTGTTCCAACTAACTGTATCTATCATATCTTACGTTAGACAGAACTTCGTGTATTTCAAGCACGGAGAAAAAAAAAGTATGACAATATTTGTAACTAGAAATATGCAATATTTGTATGGAAAATGTAAACAACTTACTGTAATTCACGCTACTATGTTTATAATAATGTGACTGCAGATTTTTAACCACCAGGTAAACCACAATATAAATAATTCCTTTTATTCACTAATTCCAGCAGAAAGTTTCTTGCTGTTCAGGCCTGACACAGCAGCAGGTGCAAGTATTTACGTACACTGTGGCTCAGATCGGTCCCTGTTGTAGAAATTAGGTGCAATTAATACTCATTATTTGCAATATTTTACTGTGTTTATTACAAACACCATGAAAGTTCTTCCCAAAGGGTCACTGAAATGGATCAAATTATAAAACGAAATCACACATATGCAGATATATTGCTTCATATGGAATGTGGAGAGAGACATTCGCTGAAAGGTTATTATTCAAACAAATATATTTATCAAATATAATTATAATTAAATTACATTGTATTAAAATCTATTTAAAACCAAATTAACCAAAGTTAAAACTGCCAGTGATTAATATACAGGCCTACAAATGTTGAAAGCCTAGTGGTTACTTTGTGTTCCATATTTCTTAACATTCCACAATTTTCCATTTTGTCCATAGTTTGAATTTATGTGTTTTGTGTGATTCTCAGCCAACATCAGGCGAGTAATGAGTTACAGAATATTAGCTGACTGATTTTTATAGCCGAGAAGCAGTGTGTTTACTGCGAGGTACGACCCGAGTCTTCAAACGCAAATAACATTGATATTAACCTTTAAGTTAGTAAAAGAACAAACTTTATTTACCCGTTGAAGATATATGGCTTGAGCTAAGTATGTGCAAAGTTAATTTTGTTATATTTGCGGGTATAAATAAAGGTTACGTCATATCAAAATAGGATACAATATATGCATTTAACCACAAGCAATGACAGCTTTGCATTAGTAATACACTGATAAAACAAACAATATTCATACAACGATATACAGTATGAATTCGAAACCGTTTCATGAAAAGGGAACATTGAAATTTGATGGGGCATGGACCAATAAATGCTTCCTTTCCTCATAATTCACACAACGAGATCAATACAGTGTGGGACTCTTTGTAGACACATCCCTTGCACAATGAGTTTGGCACTTTATGGGGGCTGGAAATGTGGTTTAAATTTAGGACAGTCGTTCTCCTTTGTTTCGTATGAACAGGATTCACACACGAGCAATAAACCACTACACAAGCAAGACGCTGATACAATGTTCGTGACAGTTAAATGCAAATTGGTATTATATAATTACGAAAATAAAAACACTTATTTTAACACTTTGCAGTCGGGCGACGACTAAAGTCGCTTTTTCTGTTACACGCTTCAGTGCCCGGACGCGACTTTCGTCGTTTTCTCACACGTCGTCTTGT
>JGI20166J26741_11662696_pt1 | contig 11141 bp, 8 predicted proteins | sample TergutCu122P5_FD_26741 | JGI IMG/M metagenome (IMG submission 26741) | reverse complement strand
GTGCAGCAAATAGAAAGAGACTGTTTCAGTGTTGCCAAACGTAGGTCCATATATACACGACGTTAGCATTTCTGGCTTTACTAGGAGCTCCATATATATATATATGACATTAGTAGCTTAAGGGTTAAGAACAGCAATTACACTACCTTTTAATAAGGTGTACATTCCTACTCTTCTTCTTTGCAATAATGTTCTGAACTAAGCAGGCAAGTCTGTCATTCAAACCAACACTGATATACCGGCTTATGTATTGCATGAAGATTACTCACCACTGTTCTATGCATGGCATACAGTAACTGTGTGCACATGGAAGCATCACGTCAGGTTTCCTCTCCAGACAAATACAGCATTCATTGAGCTTTTCAGCAGTTCCAGTGTAGCACCCTGTTGCACTGTCCACTTTCTCCAACAACATGCTAGCTGTCAACAGTCTCTTGTCCATCACTGCCGGTGACGGTGTGTTCCCTGTGCTACTGGCCGATGCTTCACTACTGGAGGAATTTGAAGTGTTTTCTGAATGTGAACTTTGTTGTGCAGCTGCCAGTTGACACTGCAACGTATTGAACACCTGCAAACAAGTGCAGTAAAATTCTCGTTTTACAAACGTACCTCTAACACAACAAATTACCCACTTGTCTGCCCATATGTGACAAAGGAAAAATTAGCAAAGCAGAGACAGAAGAAAAAATGGGGAAGGGTACACTTTGCACAAAGCCTTCTCTTCATTTTGTACTGAACTGCTGGTTTACAGCTTTAAAAATATATCCAGAATGTCAGAATGGCCAGCCTTTGTTCTCTGCATCCATCCTGTTTTATCACTATCTTTCATATACATGCAAAATAATCTGCAACTGTGTCAGTTCCAAACACAATTCTGTAAATTACATAGATGAGGCATCTATCAGAGCAAGGTTCCATAGGTTGCAAACCATGATCTTGAAGTGTACGAGCCAAACATAAAGTACAGGTACCCCAATTCCCTTACCGGCAAATAGTATTGATTCAGAATGTCCGTTTGTGCAAATATTCCACAAGACAAAGGTAATTAACCTTTTGGAGCCGGAATTTTACATTTAAATTTTAGCACATTCTGTAGGTAAAATGCGAATAATACAAGAACCAAACAGGGTAGCATTATGAAATAAACGGCATTTTGAAGAGAAAGAAACCGAGATTATGCAGCATGTTTAAAATATTCAGTATGTATATTTGTTGAATAAATATTTAAAATGTAGCGCCTGGAGGTTAGCGCTGCGGTACGACATATTTAATGTGGACTGTATGGTGATAATGGAACATAGTAACACACTATATACAAACAACAAAAATCAACAAGTTTTGATGTGCACCTCATATTTAAAACAGCAAGAACTGAACACAATAAAACAGAAAATTACAACTTATATTAATGTTGATGCTGCCTTGATACTGAAGTTCTCTCTTCTTATTCATAATTTTATTTGCAAATATCAATAAATCTGCATGTATGTGCAAGGGCCAAAACATGTTGTCTTAGTAATAAATACTCCACTGCCTTATTAGTTGTGTTTTGACTCTACTATCCTGTACCATCTGCTTGTATGGATTCATATGTGTGGACTGAATTCAGTTCTCAAGCACTGAAAGGCAACAATATCTGTAACAGACTCCTGTCAGTGACAGCTGTTGGTAGGTGGTGGAATGAGTGTACTCAAAAACCAAATGCTAAGCAAAGCAGGTGGAACACAAAAGATGTTGACAAAAATGAGAATCAGAGAAAAATTAGAAAATGAGGAACTTCTGTCCATCTGTCCAACACACAACAAAACATCTGGTATGGGAAACCTGTAATACATATTTTTAAACCAATACAACTTTTCACGATTGATAGTCTTTTCCTGGTACTGCCTGTGAAAGAAAGAACACTCTAAATCAAGTGCTGTAGTCTAGTGACCATACTGAATGAGCTACTAAAGAACAGCGCTATCGGTTTAAGTGAACTGCAAAAGAAAGGTGATATCCCACCTGACTTCATGCACTGCATTTGTCCACCATTCACCAAGTTGACTTTATGGCAGATCTGTCTGTGAACCAAGTATTAGCAGACTGGTGAAGTTTCTGAACATGACCGATTAATGTTACAAAGTCATATACAATCAGTTCTTGTACAGGCAACAGAGTTACTGGGAGGAACTTTAGTAAGGATGCACATATGTTGCTGGTTGTTTTGGTAGTAGCAGAGAGCAGTAACTCTTATGAGAGGGGTAATCTGAAAATGTGTGCAATTTATGATAGGTACATGCATTTAACTAACCCTCAAAAATTCACTGAGGTTCAGAAATCTGTACGTATCAACTTTCTTTGTAACAGGATCTAGTTTAACACATGCAATCCTCACTGTTCCTTTCCAAAGGAGAGTTGAGTCAGTTCCTCTCTTTACAGCAAACACAAGCTGCTTTCCATTGCTATCCATACACAGTTTGGATCTGTAAAAAGGCAGAATATGCAAGTTATTTCAAGAACAAGGATCTTTAAACACTTTGCCACAACACAGCACTACTACTTTCCATTTTTGCATCAGACACAAAGGAATATATGCCAATCACTATCTTCTATACAATAAAATGTATGCCACCATCTTCTGTACAATATGACTTCAATGTCTGTAATGCTCCTGCTGGTGATAGATAATGCCCCTGCTCATTCTTTGCTGGATGATTATTTACTGTGGCAACATTCGGGTGGTGTACTTGTCCCCTAATACCACTCCTCTCCTGAAACCTATGGATGAAGGTGTCATAGCTACTTTCAGGGGATACTATCTGTAAAGAACTTTCAGACTGTGAAGGCTACAAGAGGAGAGACTGGAGTAACATTGAGACAGTTCTGGATGGACAATGACATTCATAAGGCAGTTAAAGACACTTGCTTCCTGCCATGAGATCACAGCTTATAACATGAAAAGTGTGTGAAAGCAGCTCAGTCCCCTGTCAGTCTGTCTGTCACTTCCTGGGATTTGGGGAGCATGTATATGCAGTGATCAATAACCTCTTGGGCACTGGCAGGAAATTACACTTGGATCGGGTTTACGATTTCCAGGAACTCCTGCAATACCGCACTCAGAAGTTGGTCACTGAAGATATTCTAGAGCTGAAGTCACACAAGGTGGAGAACAAGGTCACTGAGGAAGCACAGGGGGCTGGGCAACCCAAAAGGTTTAACATCAAGCAGCTGGCTGAAGGTTTCAGCATAGATGAGTATGAATTGCCTTGGTTGAAACTCAGGATCCAAACAATAAAGATTTCCTATGGTGTCTGGAGCCATTCACAATGCTATTGCCTGCTACAAGTTGATTTATAAAGAAAAGAAGACAGCAACATGGGAAGATAATGTGGAAATAAACAGGATGGGAGACACCACACAGAATTAATTTTGCTCAGTACAGAGACAAGTGGCAGGCTGTTGTAAACATGGTAATAAACTTGTGGGTTCAGCAGAAGACAGGGATTTCTCAACAATCTAAAATCCACAGGCTTTTCAAGAAGGCTCTAGGGACTGAGTTAGAAGATGGCAACTGTGCAGACACGTGTTCCTAATTTTTTCAAGAGTAGTGGAGAGGAAACAAGGACACTGAAGAGAATTAATATATATAACTGCACTGATTATATAATCTTCACAACTCACTCTGTTATTCAGTAACACACTTACAGAAACTTATCTGCCTCTACAGTACATACCAAACGAGTGGCATATATATATATATATATATATATATAGAGGATCATACAACATTTAAGGGCATTCCCCATGCCCCAGAGCCGTAACATTATGTGTGGTACGATATACTATGGTTTGACTTATAACAATTCTGATTATTAACAGACCTCTGGAACCTAACTCGTTCATAACACAGGAACATCCGTATACTACCTGTTGACAACTTGTCACAACGGAACAAGCATATGACCTACTGCACAATACTGGTCAACACAGAACACCAAATTCATAAACTTACAGTGCGTTTAACTTTGCAAGACACGACTGAAACTCCTCATACGTCAGGCCAGCTATTTCAGAAAATACTCTTGCATGTCGACATATTTCCTCTTGAATATTTTCAACCGTTTCTGGGATTACGCTCTCTGAACTTCCCGCCTGTCCCATTCTTCTGCTTTCTGCAAGACATAAAGCAATTTTATGTCATTATGCATCATTCTGGCTAGTATATCTAATTTTTATTCATCCACGACGAAAACTATTCTGGTTTACCTGCAAGAGATATGTTAAAGTAATCGTAGTTAGATCATTCCGTTTAGCAATAGTACATTTAATTTTTATAAATCCAACAAAAAGCTCAGAAAACCATATAATTTGCTACAGCAAACTTTATCTTTCATACCACGTACAATGCCACAAACGTACAGTACTACATTTCATATACGCAACATTGCACCACGCAACACTATCAAAACCTTTTTGCACAGCCTTTTTGGGATACGACTCTTTCCGTAATCTGTGCTCTGGGTGACAGATGCAAATTTCTCCCGGAAACAAAGTCTTGTGGCGCCACGGGCGGCATGGACAACGTTACTGGCAAAGATCCTCTTATAACCACCGTCGTTCGGTGGCAATGCCATGGGACAGCAGAGAAAGACACTGACGCATGTAGTCATGTGCACAGCAGCTGACTCGCGAGCAAGTACGGTATGTGCCACAGATCATCTAGTATGTGCTGTACAAATAACATGTTACCTAGTTCGATAACTTACTACCAGGTCATGCTTCTTCTACCACCACTGTGTAACGCCCGCTGCGTCAGAAAGTCGAAGCGAACTGTGGCGACGTAATGTTACGTTTCCACGGAGTTTCCAAGCTGTAGGAAGAAGTAATCTCGCTATGGACTAGACGGTTCGGGGATCGAATCCCGTCCAGAACGGCCCTGGGTACCACCCAGCGTCCTGTACAAGGGGTACCGCGTCATTCCCGGGGGTAAAGATGCAGAAGTGTGGCGTTGACCACCCACCCCATCTATCGCCGAGGTTAAAGAAAGAGTAGAGCTATACCTCAGGCGTTCGTGGCCTGTTGTAGGGTGAAATTTACCTTTACCTTTTTTTACCCATAGCTACCACGGATGTTGTCTACAATGTAAATTTCAGTACTTATACAATGGATCATGCCTGCCAACGTTACGGTTCACAATTACCTAATTTACCATTTGTCCCGATGTGATGCATGTTCATAACAGATTTTATGAACGTTGGTTCCGGCGTAAGATCTGTGGGCGTAAATATGGCTGCTTTGGTGTTGCAGCTTAGTTTGCAAGCTGCAAGTGAGTACAGCATATATGTCTTTATATAGCAATTATACGTAAAATAACTTCAACACTAGTAATGGAGTGAATCTCGTACAGATTTATCATGTCGGCTGAAATACTAAGTTCGTCACATTTATGTTCAATCATCCACTTTTATAGCGGTTTATGTACAAATACACTGTATATTCATGTGATTCGCTTGCGTATGTTAGTAGAGAACATGATTGTCAGTTGTCATATATTTTGAGTAGTTCGTCTTAACCGAACGGACAACCTCAATCACCTACTGGATCAGTATTCGTAATAAGCTGACAGTCACGTGGCCCACTGTGTTCACAAGAGGAACCTGTAGTGAGCAGCATTTCCTGATATGAGAGTTAGCATACCTTGTACATTTATAGTTGGTATTAAAGAGAATGTTGAACTGTGAAATGGATGTTAAGTTTCATTTGTAATTTGTAGTTATGAATGTGATACAAAACGGGATCTGTGATTCCGAATATGAAATAAGACTTATTGAGTTGTTTCTTGACAACTAAAATACTTTATGAATGAGTGACTCATTATTTTATTGTCATGTTAGGTTTTAGTGTGTAGTTTTCTGTATGGAACAGATAATGCTCCTACGAAGGTCACAACATGTAGGGAGAGGTAAGAGATTGTACTACAAGAAACTTGACACTAAATTTGGTAATAGGTGCATTTTACGGTGTTAACATTATTCATTGTCATAGAATGCAGTTCCAAGAAGCTTAATATTTAAGTTATGAATCTCCTATTTGTGCAGTTTTTCCCATTCTTCTATACACTTTCTTGGGTCTAAGTGTTCTGTCCAGCATCTTGTTTTCAAACATCCTCAGTCTGTCTTTTTCCAGTTACCACAACTATTTTATTGGAGTATTTTTTGTTTATATTCTAGAGCACCAGGTTGGTGCTGCAGCAAGTGTAACATACTTTCATGCAGCATATTCTACTGATGTCAAAACCATCAAGAATCCAAGTTTGTCTGCACTTAAAAAAGGCACTGGTGGACGATCCAGTTTCAATGGCATTGTTGCAACTGTTTTTGGAGCAACTGGTTTTGTGGGTCGGTATGTCTGCAACCGTCTTGGCAAAATAGGAACTCAGGTAATACCTTTTCCAACTGCATGCTCATGTGCTGTGTTGTCTGTTAGAGCTTTCGGAGTAATACAGTTTATCGTATTGTCATGACACTTGTTTGCGATGAGTGGAAATTATATTGTTCTCACAATGCATGCATTACGTATGATGATTCTGTATTAGACTTAACAGGTTTTTGTATGTAGGAAATTTTGCTGTAGTGTAGTTGGTGTGGTCACAAGGCTACAGGCTGGTCAACCAAGGAGTCATGATTCAAATTTTTGGCAGGGGTAAGAGATATTTTTCTTCTTCAAAGTGTCCAAACTGGTGTTGTTGTCCACCCAGCTTTTTATGAAGTGGGTGTCAGGGATGCTTGCTATTGGAGTAAAGTGGCTAGGATGTCAAGCTGAATATTCACTTCCATCTAGTATGGAGATTAAGAATTAGTGGAGCTGATGTAGCTTATCTTTACATTTTGTCTGACAGAAGGAAAAGTGAAGTCATGGAAGTACTGTAGGGTTGTATGGAGAGACAACTACAGTACCACATGTATATAATATTTATTAACGTCTTAATTCGTCGTACTGTAGTGTGTTATATGTTGTTGCTGTAATGCTGTGATTGAAGTGCGTCTGTGGTGAAGCGGCTTGGCATTGGTGTGCTTGTTGTCGAAGCTGGTTCATTTGCAGGCCGAGTGCTGCTAGCAGCATGCTCGGCTCAGCGGTGGAGTGCCCAGTCCATGAGGCGTCGTGGCTGTGCAGTCAGGCATTGTTTCTTCTTTCCTAATGTGTCAAAGCTGGTTATTCCTCTCTTGATGTGTACTGCTTCTGTAGTGGGTCGTGAATGGTCACAGCTTGGAAAACTGGCCTCTTTTATATTGATCTCCTGCTGTCCAGCCTGGTCTGCCATTGGCTAGTTGGCTGAGTTGGTAGTCGTGGCTTACTGTTTGGGTACCGCTGGCTGGGGCCCACAAATGTGAGCTTTGACTCAAAGTTAGCTGATGTGGGGAACCCCCTAGTACGGCAACTCGGCAGATACTTACGCTGACCGAGGGTTGACCCTGTCGCCTGACGCGAAAGCCAAGGGCCACAGGGGCCAACAGGCCAGTCGAGGCCATCGCCCACGATGGCCAAGTCAACTAAATGAATTGAGTTCGGCACTGATCAGCCGAGCGCGTTTTGGCTACCCTGACTGAGGTTTTCTGTGATTTTCCTCAGTTGTAAGGCAAATGCCAGAGTAAATGATGCAAAGTCGGGGCACGGCCCGCACTCCCCTCCCCCAGGCGCGGCGGCTTCACCTAAGCGCCTGGGCCAGTCTGGGCTCAGAACCCAGACAGCCAACCATGCAAAGTTTATCCCTCCCATAATTAGTGCAGTGCCAACTAGGCACTACACTTGGGCTAGATCAGTCAAGGCCTTCAGCCTGACTTCAAAATCATTAGCGTAAGCATATTCCCTGTTAGAGTTAGGTGTCTGTCATAGAGCCCAGCTATGCAATCAAACGCAGGTATGGCTAACAGGTGGACATCGACTAGCGCTTCGCACAAGTCTCTGCTCCCAGTTAGAACTTTGGCTTGGCTTGGCTTGGCCCACAAAAGGGGCATTTTGCTGATGTAGGTACTTTGACTCAGGGCAGGTTAAGATGTGGTGACAGGAAATAGAGAGAGGTAGAAGGAGAGAGAAGGTGATGCTGTGATGTATGATGGAGAAATAGTTGTGGTCTGCTTTGATGCGTGGATCAGAGTTTTGCTGTGAAGAAAGATGGAGAACTGAATATGTTGTGTGACAGAGGAAGGAGATGTGCTGTCATGTGGGTGTTCCCACAATGTAAACCTTTGACCAGTATATCTTGCCATTTTCACTGTTTTGTCAGAACACATTTTCTGTTTAATGTGAAGTTGTCATACATATTTCAGCATGTGCTTGATGGTGCAATGCCACTTAGCAATGGTTGATATGGGATATTTCCCACTTCACACGTTTTAGCAATCAAAATATTGGAAATTTGAATGCTAATTGTTAAGGTATAATGAATTTATCCTTTAGTTTATGTAGAACATTTGCCTTTAAAGGTAAACAGCCAGTGGTGTTCTTATGATTTTTTTTCTCCAAATGCCTGCCTTTATCAAACTTGATGATGATTATCACTATAATGTGTATCGCATTTGATATATTACAGCTGATTTTACCATACCGTGGTGATCATTATGATGCTCTTCGCCTGAAAATGGTTGGTGATTTGGGACAAGTGTTGTTTGTACCATATGATTTGCGGGATGAAGAATCAATTCGCAAGTCCGTTCAGTATTCAAATGTTGTGATTAACTTGGTCGGACGTGATTGGGAAACCAGAAACTTCTCGTTTGATGATGTTCATGTAAAAGGAGCAAGAGCTATTGCTCGATTAGCAAAGGAAGCAGGAGTAGAGAAGCTTATTCATGTATCAGCACTGAATGCCACCAGCAGCCCACAGGTGAGATGTTCATGTTAAATACATATCTGGCTTTCCGTGTGTTGGATAAGTGATACCAAACAACATGTGATATGCCCACATATTTATCTCTTTCTTCTTCTTCTTCTCTCTCTCTCTCCCTCCCCCTCACCTCCCCCCTGTCCTCTTCTCCTCCTCATTCATTTTTTTGTACTTCTTTTTGTTGAGAAATTCAAGTGCCTTCATCATAAACAAGGAGTTCTGAGTGGAACTCATAAAGGCTATATGTTGTTCATTCTGTGCATTCATAATGAGTAATTTATGATAGTTCACCAACAAATGCTCAGTCTTTGTATGTACACTGTTATATGACATTAAAGCATTAAAACACACTTACATGTTTTGATCCCTGTGGGATGTCACAATATGCTGTGCATATTAGTGCAAATTGCACCCTGTTGTATTTGTATGCATTCAAGTAAAATATTATATTGCCATGAACATTGTAACTCTTAAAATTGTGTTGAAGACAAAAGTTAATTCATGTTGGATTTAATACTGTAATTGAGGAGAACTGAAACAGCAGTTTAACCCTTTAATGCCGAACGACTTCTAAAGGCGTTGCGCATTGAGCCCTTTAAATAGCGGAATGACTTCTAAAGACGTTGCAAACAGTGTGTCATAGTTTGGAGGAACTTTGTTCACTCCTATTCGGGTAACTGCTGTGGCTTGCTATGCTTCAGGACCCTTGAAGGTCAGGCTTTCATTCAGGAGCCAGAATGTACCCCCTCCACCTCCTAAACCCCTCCACAAACACCGATATACATGTAGACACTTAGTAACTGCGCACTTTTTCCAGCTGACTAATACGGTTCTGACAGTGCTTGCTTTGATTAGCACTCGCTCTGGAGTTCACCGTGGGTTGAAATATCAATCAGCCTATGAAGCAAAAACTCTTTCTTGACCAGAAAGGTTGTCAGTGGTGTACTGTACCCATTTAATTCAGACAAAAGTAATGCTCAAAATCGGAGATACAAATATCGATGTTCACAGCTATAGGAAGGCGCACAGACCTGCCTCTTGTAGTGCTGGGGTAATCTGTAGGGGTTGTGGGGTCATAACACGCGACACACAGCTATCATTCTACTAAAAACGCCTTGGGCATCCTCGAATAGCCGGAATTTTATATGCAGCTACATCGTAGCTTTAGATCTGTTTTGCTGTCACTATAGAAGATGTTCATAGCTTTGGAGGTATAATGTTGCTCGAGCAACATCCCGCAACCCGGAAGCACAACCTACAGCTCCACACCAGACCAACGACCTGTAAACCAAAGCGCCATGTACCACAGGCAGCAACCATCTGTATAACTCTTGAGCTCCTGATGTCGGGCATAACGGTGCCGGAAACATGTTGAGCGGACAATAAGTTTTGCAATAAAAACCATTCTGTTGCATCCAGTTGGCATTTTATTTCCACGTATTAATGACAATGCACAGTCAAACTCACATCAAGTTTAACAGAAATGCTCTTTTCTTGTCACACAAGCAGTTGATATGCCACATTCTCAAAATGTTTGCTTTTTGATCTTCATGGTATGAGCACTAGACAGTCGCAGTGATCTGTGTACTGTGTTCTGTTTTGCAGCCTCTTATTATAAAGACTGGTTCTAAGTTTCTGCGAAGCAAATACTATGGAGAACTTGCTGTGAAGGAGGAGTTCCCAGAAGCTATCATCTTCCGACCAAGCATAATTTATGGACAGGAGGATCGTTTCCTTCGGTAAATTATTCACTACTGGTGAAAGGACATGTTCATTACCTGGTAACGTTAAAGTTTTTTCCTGTGAATGCCTTCAAGGCATCTAGGGATGTAGATGTATAACTCCACTCAATCTTAATATGGAGATGAGTGGTCATTGTCACAGTATGGCTGTTTATCCATGGGGAAAGGGTCCCCAGTTGGATGGGCCCAAAAGCCAGTCTGGAAGCTTTGGAGAAAAGAAAAGTCTCTTGCCTTTGGAGGATTGAAGCGTGATTCATAAGGTTATCTGGCCTATAACCTAGTCAGCTTACCACCCCCAGTATTTTCTGAAAATTAATCTTTTATCATACAAAAAGATAATTGTGTCCATAATGTGTACACCTTTACATTCATGTGGCAGAAGTGTCCCATAATGTGTCATCCTGTATTGTCAGATGGGAGATCAGTGTTGTCCTTATGATCAAATGGGAGAACAGCATTTCATAATGTGTAATCCTTTAGAGTCAGATGGGAGAACAGTGCCCCAAAATGCGTCATCCTTTATGGTCAATTGG
>JGI20166J26741_11662585_pt1 | contig 11142 bp, 10 predicted proteins | sample TergutCu122P5_FD_26741 | JGI IMG/M metagenome (IMG submission 26741) | reverse complement strand
CGTAAACACTGTTCAGATGTCTGCAAATTGCGTCCGTGCCTTAACAAAGAATCCAAAAACTCGGCACGCTTGCGCACCATCGTGACCGCAGCGCTGCAGCAGCAATATTCGCAAACGGAACTTATTTTCTGGATATCCCTCGTATATTGTTACAACGGTGGCATTTTAGTTTACATATGCAACTTGTTAAAAAATCTCTTCTGATTTTGTCTTCGGATTGCACCATCAAAAAGCAAATTTAAGGTTGGTATTCTTAAATAAGTTCATGACCTTCCTAATCTTGGGACTACGGTAGCTGGAAATAGTCCAAATTTTAGGAAGTATGAATGAACACAAATGACAAACATTTGAGAACAAAGTACTGAGGAAATATTTGGACCAAACAGGGAACAAGTTGGAAACATTACAAAATGAGGTAAAGTTCACCATAGAACAGGCCAAGAAGGCCCAGAAGGGGAGTAAAAGTATAGCTCTACTCTTTCTTGAACCTCGACGCTGGATGGGGTGGGTGGTCAACGCCACACCCCAGCCACTTTTTTCCCGGGAAAGACCCGGTACCCATGTATAGGAGGCTGGGTGGGCCTCAGGGCCACTGGACGGGTGTAGCAAATCTCGCACCCATCGGGATTCGATCCCCGGACCGTCCAGCCCATAGCGAGTCGCTATACCGACAGAGCTATCCTGGCCCACACACATAATGAGGAAATTTTAATTTATAGCCATTTTATATTGTTAGAATAGTGAATCTGGAATGGATGTTACAATGTGCCAGATTTACAATTCAGACGGGGAAATAAACTCATGGAGGACTTTTGTAGAAAAAGCATCGAGTAAAGTGTCCATTTGGAAGACCAAGAAGGTGAGAAAACAGTGCAGCAATTGTTCCTCAGACTGGGGATATGTTCATTTCCCCATGCACATGACATGTTGAAAGACTGAATTAAAATTAGTGGTGATGAAATTGATGAACTATATTAGGAAAAGAGGAAACAGACATAACGTGTTTTTGCCATGAGAATAAAATGTCAAAGATGACAAATGCATATTTATGAATTTATTTAATTTCCACGCAACAACATGCTGATATTGTATATATCACAAATCTGTTCACTAATCAGTGTATTCAAGAACAAAATATATGAAACATTAATTGATAAAACCCTGTATTAATGTGTTCTTCTGATTACAAACTTATTCAGTAACATCTTAATATTTCTGCAACACTTAGTTATATCATATATAACATGTTTGAATACTGGAACATTGGTCATTAAAAAATATGCGCACTCAGAGAAGTTTGCGCATGTATGCACAAACACACACACACACACAGTCCTCTCATTACACAATTATATACCACTTTCATTTCCATACAAGGACTCCTTTTTTCTCTGTTGCATTTGACACTCATCACACAAGTTACTCTTGACAGAACAAGAACACTCAGTATTACCAGTATTGAGAGCACACTCACCAGCACAAGTACATACTGTTCAGTGATTTTTATATTTGTCCCATACATGTCATGAAGGCACACACAAGGAGTAAAGGTAAAACTCTCTTCAGTCTCAACCTCAACATTAGATGGAGGTGTGAGTTGTCATCATGCTCCAGCCACTTTACTCTGGGAAAGAAACCTGATGCCCATCAAAGTGGAGGCTGCACTGGCCCCAGAGCCTGTCTGAACATGTTTGGAGGTGACAAAAGCTCATCCAACTGGGATTCAAACTCTGGTCTCTACTAACCACAGCCTAGTCGCCTTACAAACTACGGTACCCTGGCCCTGCATTTTTTTGTGTTCTTCCATAAATCCTCTCTTGCATCTATAATATCTCTCCCTCCTCCCTTCGATATACCTTCTCGCACTTCAATTCCTCAGTTTACCATCAGAATTATCCACAGTCTGAAAAACCACCCAGGTGTAATATGTGTCCTGAATACTCTACCACTAATTTAACTATATTCTTGTAGTGTACTTTCAAATCTTGACTAATGTACCTGGCTTTGGACTTTATCCCTTCCTGTTTCCTTGTGCTCCATACAAGTTTCATTATCACATTAGTATAATAAACAAGCTGTCACTTTATATGTTATATTACCTGTAGGATGTTTCAGAAGATGTGGCATAGCTTACAAGAGAAAAGAATGCTCAACTGGCATAGAAAAATATAAATACACAAAATATTTTTCTGATTCATAATCATTACTAACTTAATCTGCCTAGAAAGTGAAAAGTATAATGATGATGTAATTCCATGGTCACATCTGAAGCAACATGCAATAAATGTACTCTCTGAAAAGTGAAGTTCATAAATAACAGGATGTATCAGTAGTTAACCCAACTGTTAATATTGTATGATAATTCCATAGACAATTTACACTTATTATAAAGGATTGTCTTGCGCTCTTATACAAGCTCTCCATGTGAATAATGAGGTCATCCATGATATTATCTTTACCACACTCACCGTTTCCTTCACACTACTTGAGGAAAGGAAGTGTAAGAGATTGGTGTCAGAGGAACAAGGAACCATGATCTGTGTGGGATTTGTGGTGGGTAAAGTGGCAATGGAACAGGTTTTCCTCCAAGTACTTCTGTTTTCTCCACCAAAATCATTCACCACAGTCACTTGTAAAACCCTGTACTCATATTTCATTCATCAAACATCAATGCTACATAACCTTCATAACTGACAGTCTCATTATATAAAACACTACATTTAGCTCTCTCATCATCCTATTCACGGTATTATGCAGCCACTTTGTGAATAATTCTGAATAATGAAATGGAACAACAACGGTAAGTTATTATAAAACATTAGCATACATATTAATTACTCTGGTCTGTTAACAATAACTTCAGTTTTTGGATAAGTGGGCATCTTTTTAGTTATTTTTTAGATTATATGTACGACATGCCATGCAATTAGTGATAAAAAGGAAATAGAAGTCTGGGAGGGAAAAATAGAACAATCAAGTGACATATGAAATGGTTAGGTCTGTCTATGATATTGCTAGGAAAACAAAGACATACATTATGAACAAATTCCTAGTATCTAGAAAATCATGACATCCAGCAACCCTTCTGTCCCAATGGTGCCAGATATCACAACCTTTACCATAGTCACTTTGATGAAGCTGCATTTTGAGGTCACTATTCACTTCAACAGGCAATGCCAAATCAGTAAATATAATGCAATAAGATATCTGAGACCAGCGACACACTACTACATTCATTTTGCTTCAGAGTTAGAAGGGTGATCCACTTGGTTATGTGTTGCATTTCATCTTTTTTCTACATTATTGTGTTACAATGGCATGAACTACAGGTCACGTGTCAATTAGTGGCGAGCGAAACTGTCAAGCAGAAGTCTAGAAGCAAGTCATCTGTACAACAGCAACAGTAGTTTGGTAAATAAAACAAGACAAATACCGTGCTCTTACTACCTCACGTACACTAAGTATGTCTATCCACCAGCACCACTATGTTATTCACTGGAGGGAGGGAAGGAAGGAGGGAGAGAGGGAGGGAAGGAGGGAGAAAGAGAGAGACCTTTACTACAACAATAATTTATGGATATAGCTATATCAATTTGCCGGTCTACAGTACTTCTTCAGATCATTCATGTGCTTAAGGTAACACTAACATTCATGTTTCTACATGGCTGCACCAAGTGAGAATCAGAGTACAGAACAAATCAATTAAGTATCAAAGTCACATATGACAGAACAAGACACACACCTGTTCCTTGCTAAATTCACCTCCCCCCCACCCCCCCCAAGTCAACTAAAAATAATGCACCTCATATTCAGATACACTCAATTATGTCATATAATGTGAAAGAAGCTACCAAACTGTATTTCCTTACTCAAATTAGTTTTTTAATTGCTGGAACATCAATGATACATATACCTGTGACTAGGCAATGTAAATTAATTTATCCTTCAAACAAAAAAGATATACCTAAAAATGAAGATATTTTCTATCTGCACATTAGTTGGGAGCAATAGTTACATTTAACAATGGGACTGCAAACTGACAAATTTCTGTTTAAACAATACTGTACAAAAATTATTTAATCTGTGATAAATATTCACTGTATTTAGAAACAGTCCAATAAATTTTGTACACAAATGATTTGTAATGAGGAAAAATGTATACTTCAGGTTTGAGCAGTAAAGCAGGAACATCTGAACCACAAGAAACTATCAGTAGTACAGTGAATTCTGTTGAAAGCACAACACAATTACAAGGAAATCTGATTGACCACAGCATAAGTTGCAGACCATAGTCTTACTACCATGCATATGGTTACACTGCATCACCTCAAAGTGGTCATATATTCTATAAGTCACGATTCATGTGCTGTATGTAACTGGCATGAACATTCTTCTGAGGTTTGTGAATAAAGCAGTAAGTATTGTGCAGCACAGACACCTTTTATTGTGATGTAAACTGCTCTTTGTTTATGAATATGCAATAAAGTGTAATACAAAGAACATTTATTGTGGAAACCTACATAATATACAAATCCTATTAAAAAGTGGCCTAGTGAACTTAGTAGACAGTTTTCCAGTGTTTCAGCTCCCTCACATGTCAACAATATGTCACCTCTTGAACAAATTTCAAAGATCAAGTTCCTTGTTAATGAAGACCCAACAGCAAACATGGTATGTTCTTTGAAATGAAATGCACAATTAAAAGCAAATCAAAGTAATCTGCACATGCAGCCACAAAACTGCTTCATCCGAAAATGTACAAACTTAAAGTTGTGTAAAATCTCCACAAGGCAGACTGTGCTGCAATTGGACATTTTAGTAACTGGTTCTGCAAAGTAGTGATAGTGGTGAAGTTGATCCTTTGCTGACTTGTTTTACACATAAAGCATGGTTTTACTTAAGTGACCACATACATACTCAGAATAATGGTATCAGTTGGTGGAAAATCCAGGACTAACACACAATTTGGGGTATGGTCAGCCATCTTTAGAACAAGAATATTCAGACCCCATACATCTAGAAACGTATGTGGAACAAACTCTTGCACCACTCTTTCAGAAATTTAAGTCAGGGGGGAGGGAATAATTTTCTTCCAGCAAGGTAGTTTAACCATACATACAGTAAATAATCCAATGGCCACCTTATGTAAAATTTTTGGGGACTGAATAATGACTGTACCTAGTTGCCTGCTTGTTCGCTTGCTCTTATGCCACGTAACTATTTTTTATGGGGAAGTTTGAAAGAAAATGCATACAAAAAAATACACACGCACGCACGCGCGGACACACACACACACACACACACACAGAGGATAACCTTACAGAATTCAACAGGTGTGCAGTATTGGCAAATGCTATACAGGAACCTCAAACGAGTTTTAAGTAATTTGTAAACCAGGTGTCAAATATACCTGAGAGTTGGAGGTCATTCTCTAACATGCCATAACAACATACAACATACTGTTAACGCAGGCTGTATGAGCAGGTTCGCAGATCCTATGGGCAGGCTCTACTTTCTGCTGGACAATTTGTATTATGCCATGTTAAAACTGGCATTAAACTATTAGTTAACCAGACTGTCTCAAAATTTGACACAGAATCAGTTTTAGAACATTCAATAATTTTATAACTGACCACACTGTTACATCCTGTGACATTTGTAACTCTTTACAAGTGCATACAGATGCATCTGAAATGTGTCTTTTGACAAGCAGACATTTCAATTTAACTTTATTGCTATTCTGTTTGCCGAGTTCAACAGTTTTGCACCAGATGTTCCTAGCATATAATCTATTACCAACAGATAGCAGGTTATTCTGAATTTCAAGGAAGATAATCTTGAATAATAAAATAAAATAAATAAATAATAAAAAAATGCCAACTGAAGGTTCAATTCCGCAGTTACAGCATGGAAATGTTATGGTGTAGTACGTACGTGAATCAAACTACCATACTCCTTGTCACATTTTGGAATTGTAAGAACACATAACATAAAAACACATGTAAGTCTCTTGAACATGTGCAAAAAAGGAGACGGCAATAATTTCTTACAACGTTGGTTAGTAAGTTGCTTGATACCCAGGAGGGACAGAAATTTTCTTCTTTACCATTATCTCCAAATTGGCTTTTGGTCTCATTAAGCCTCTAACATCATGTGCTCAGGGGCCTCTTTTCTCAGTGCAGAGCAGCTGTATTATTATAATGACCACACACATTAATCTAATTTCAAGATTACAAGCATATATGGGGAGTATCACTGTCACATATTCCTGGCAAGAACAACTTACAATCAAACAAGGGATTAAAACAATAAATTATAAAACTGTTATTAAAAGCTGGGTTACAATTGTGCTTTACATGTACATACATACCAACATAATTCTTTTTTATACAGAAAGAGGCTGATATCTCCTAAAACACACAGCAAGTGCTGTGAGCATAATGTTTAGCTGTTTGGGGGTAATGGCAATTTTAAATGGCAAGCAAGGCCAGTTTAAAGAGGCACCAAAACATGTTACTTATGGGCCATTCATAGATATCCCTGTGGTATATATGCACCCCTGCAGCTGGTCTGCTGTGTCTACCAGTGTTAGAAAAATTTTGTTAAGTCAGTATGTTCTCTCCCAACTCCCATTACCCCCCTTAGGCCCCCGACATAGATTCTGTAACATGTATATTGTATCACCATCTGCCTGCTGGATATGCTGGCATGATGGGCTTCTTGAGGTGTGTCATTAGTATCACATGCACTGCAGTCCAGTCTCAGGAGAATATGAACAAATAGCTTGGGAATGCAGTGCTCCACGAATCTGTTGTAAATGTTCAATAGTGTGTCCAGTAACTTACTACAAACTTTGATTCTGTCACCAACATAAAAAAAAAAAACATCATGAAAGTAAAAATGGAGGTTTGTAACTGTAAGATACTGCGGGGGTACAATGGAATGGTCTAGGGGCACTATGGGAGGAGGAGTTATGCGGGAGTGAAGTGCAATGTACAGCCCTCAACCCCACTGCCCACTGAACTTACTGGGCTGGTCCACCATCAAATTGCAATAATTTTAAACAGCATTCACAAACTCACTCATGTATTTGTTTTTGTTATTGCCATACAAGTACACAACTACTTGACAGGCTTGCAGCACACAACAAAGCGAAATGTAAACACACAGTTAATTCGAACCATGGCTCATATATCAGCATCATTGCTTTCATATGATTACCGTCTCAAATAAAAACCCACCATAATATTGTCTGTGAAATAACGAGGAAATTATTCATGCATAATGACATTTTCATTTTTACTTGACTGATACAAAGTAGTATACATGTCTTACACTTAAATACTTCAAATCAATCCTCCCAGGTCGGAGAAACAAGTAAGGCAATGTATGTATAATGTAATATTGTGGCATGTTTACACAACCATTGCTGCCATGGAAACTCAACAGTGCATTCCCTTTTTATTGTTGATTTACATATGTCACAATCAAAAATGAAATAAATATTGAAAGCACTGCCATGGAAACACAGCTATGCATTCTCTTTATTGTTGCACTATATGTTGCTGCTGAAAATATGAAACTCAATTAGGTCCTCATGAAAACTACCTGAGATTGCTCTCTGATTTTAAACAAATTTCTGAGTTTCCTGACAGATTTTCATAAAAGCCCTCAATATCAAATTTCACAAAAATCTGCCCAATGGGAGCCATGCTGATACGTGCACACAGATGGACAGACAGACATGACAAAGCTAATGGTCACTTTATGCTATTTATACAAACATGCCTAAAATTAATTGAATTTTCCAAACTCTGTTGCACACCAGCTAAAAGCCAGCTTCTTTATCTGAAAGAATAAAGCAGTCAGATTGGATATGCTTCACACATGTTTGAGAGACAGAAGCATGAGTGTGAGCGTGCAAAATGTAATACAGACGTCAGCACTCCAAGACCATTTGATAATTATGTTAGGATAAAGCTCAGAACTCCAGGAAGAAGGGATAATTAATTCATACATGGATGCTAAATTTTATTTCAGTGAATCTGAAAGAAAACTCTGATAGGTTTTCATCTTTACGAATATGCATGAAAAAAGGGACTCATCTTATTTAAACCAGCAGGCTTCATCGCATATTTAACTCTGGTGCCAAAGGGCAAACAACCTGGACGTATTTTACAAACCGTACAACTCAAACGCGTAATTTCTGCAGTCCTAAGAGGCAAATATGAGGTTTAGAAGTTGATGTAGTACTGGGTACCAAGTTATTTTTACATCCCACTAAACAGAAGCAACATCACACTTTCGTATGTATGTTTGTTTGATCACGCAGAGCTCAATATATTTTTGTGATACCACTGAAAAACTCCATACTCTATGTCTTCATTATTTCTACAATGTTCACATATAAATCATCAGTAGATGTTCAACTGATGTGTGTGTGTGTTTTATAAGCATAAAATCTTATATCAACATCTGGTAACATTTCAATAATTAATTATTAACTTTCTTTGGTTAGAAAAGTCTGGAAAAAGCATCCAGATTATTTTGTACTCAAGTAAAAATTTTGGGTACTATTACCTGGTAACATTAAATACTGCTTCCCAGACATTTCCCTGTAACAATTTTTGGCACTTCTCAGAAAAAATTACATTGTAGGTAACAGATGGAAGGTTGCTCATATTGTCAACATAACTGCAAGATAAAAATTATGAACAGTTTAAATTATATAATGTTGACAACAAGATACCTGTTGTTACTTCAATCCTTCAGGCAAGAAGAAACCATAATCGAGTTGCTATTAGAAATTAAACATATCATGCAAGTGGGTGAGAACTCCATTCGTCTGGGATACTGTGCTCTGCCATTAGGTGTTCATTGCCTACTGTTTTGAGAACATGTTATGGCCTCATCTTTTCAACAGTCACTGGTCCTGTTTCTTCAATTGACCACTGGATGTTGAAGATGAGGCGCTTACAGAGTCTCAAAAGCTGGGAAAATAACACCAACAGAAAAAGAAAATATCCCACAAAAACAAAGTTCTCAAGTGCACCACTTCAAAAGCCTGAAAACTCAAGTATCATTCAAGTGTGTACATATCTGTACTTCATACTAGAATACACTATCTGCAAAAAGGAAGTACAGACTGTCATCACAACTACATTTGTATATCATTTTCATTGCCTGTTACAAGTTTTGGCTTTTGTGAAAAGCCATCTCATCAGACAATTAAAAAATACATGAATAAAGATAATTTAAATACATCCTATTAGAATGATATTTTTTCAGACAGCTAAGATCTCAGCTTTAGAAAAACTGGAGTTATATATTAAAATATACTCAATGTATATTATATTAAAATAAGCCCTGTGGGGTTCAATTTCATGTTAATTTTTTTTCTTAATTTCGATCAGCATGGGAGACATACAGAGTACTATACAATTTTCCTCATAGTTTTTTTATTTTTCATGTCTCATCCAGTCAATTAGTGGATTTCAGAGTGAAATAGTATGTAGAATATATCATAAGTAAACAAACTGATAGACCTTCGTAGAATAAGGAGGCTACTTTTTTCTTCACTGTTAAGAACACTTCATGTAGCAACCTCAAACAGATGTAATTGTGAGTGATGGTTTGTACTGCCATTTTGCTGTTCCTTGTTTCAGTTTGGATGTCAGGTATTTCAACCATTACGAACATATATGTTATGAAGTCTATTAGAACAATACTTGACTTTACATTAAAACTTTGTACCCTTTGCTACATAAATATGTATATATGTAAAAACACTTCTAAAGTTTAACATAAAATGACACCTGGCATGTTCATAATCATATACTACAATGTTAGCTGAAATTGTGAAGAGCTTTACCATCAAATTTTTATGGGGAGCCAGATTCACTTGCACATGACACTACAGAGACCTATGTTTAGCATTTTATCACATAGCCTAAAATGTTTAGATGTGCTCCTACTTTGCACAGGAAACTGGAGCACTCTAAGAAAGTGACCCTATCAAACTGACTAGATTTATAACAGTATTAAATAATATATAATAGTTACTTATAAATACAATGAGATTTTAGTGGTAGTGCTTGCACTGTCTGAAAAGAACATGAAACCTCAAGCAAAAAATTCCATCTTGGGCGTCAGCTCATACTCTAGTTCTTCATTGTTGTTCAATTCAAGTAGCTGTAAATAAAACAGTCATGTTAACTTTTTCATTAGTTACCATCGTACCTCTAGGTTCTGCAAACTTATCAAGAAAGAAAGTTTAGAAGTATGTCACATCTCCTAAACTAGACCAGTTACCTGAATGAGTCACACTAGAGAGTAGCATAACCAGGCATAACTTAGTACTATTTACTTTATCTATTGAACTACTTATCTATTATCTAATGAAGCCACATGCAGTCTTATTGAACTTAACCACATTTGGTATGCATGAAGATTAAGCCTGATAATGCATTCTGATATGACATCTTGATAAAGGAGCAGTTTGGCTTCAGGTGTACAAATTCAACAGAAATAGCTATATATACATTAATTAATAGGATATTATCATCTCTCAATAACAAAATAATAGTTGGTGGGTTATTTTGTGATTTGCAAAAAGCTTTCAACTGAGTAAATTATAACATACTATTATCAAAAATGAAATTTTATGGTATATCAGGTGTTGCTAATAAATTAATGGAATCTTACTTAAGAAATAGATATCAGATAGTAGTTATAAATGTGCATAATAATTCAAATGGGTATTTTTCTAAATGGGAAGAAGTACAGCATGGAGCCCCACAGGTTCAGTTCTTGGACCATTATTGTTTTTAATATAGGTTAATGATCTTTCTAAAAGTGTATCTGACAAATCCTGCCCAATTTTATTTGCTGATGACACAAGTTTCATTATTGCAAATCGCGATGATACCGAATTCAAGTCTAATACTAATGAAATACAGAGTTATTCAAAATGATTGTCGGGGTATAGTACATAGTTGCACCGATGGATCAAGAAATTCTCGAAGTTTTCTTTTATGATGTATGGTGTACAGTAGTTATGCATTTCTCCCGGAACTGAAGGTACGAATCAGAACTGCCATTGAAACCATCACCGCTGACATGCTACAAACAGTTTGGAACGAA
>JGI20166J26741_11662363_pt1 | contig 11143 bp, 5 predicted proteins | sample TergutCu122P5_FD_26741 | JGI IMG/M metagenome (IMG submission 26741) | reverse complement strand
TTTTCATTCCGTCAATCCATACAAGGTCATAGACAACCTACAGGATATAGAACATGTCATACTGCTAATGCTATTTAGATATAGAATAAGTATATAATAGAGTATAACTTAAAGTACAACCTAACAGAATACAATATTTTAGAATTATTTTAGAATTATGAACCTCAGTTTCCACCTATGTACATAGTTATACATGCTTAAACTGTTATGAGGAATAACATTGTCATATACATGCATATAGTATATAAAATATGATTATGACATGATCATTATCAAGCAAAATTATGGGATGCACTTGCCAACTTTCAAACTGTGTACTTCATGAAGTGCTTTGAACAGTGACACAATCACTAAGCTTGTTGCATAAAGCCCTGGGGAGACTATATTGAAGGGGCAGCATCAATTAAGAGGAAGTTGTTGCCGTAAGTGGTGTTGTTAGAGAGAAGTGTATTCAGTCTGGAAACTCTTTAATTATTCCATGTATTTTGTGAGACCTGGTGGTATGTGGCATATGCCTGTATATTCAATTCACTTATATTACCATACCATGTTACTGACAAAAGGTGCAGAATGGAATGAAAGATATCTCACCAGTGTACAAAATAACTGATTTCTATTGCTTATCTGATCCAATACAGTAGAACCCTGTGACCAGCTTTTGGCATATGATAAACCACATTGCATTTGCCACCTTCCTGTCTGTCATAATAGCACAAAAAAAAATTATTAACTAGACAATGTTTGTAAAGTTTTGAGATACCAAAACTCTTACAGTTAAAATCAAACACAAGATATGAAAGTAAGATTTCCTCAGTTGAATATTCATGTCTGCTGTGATGGAATGCTGTGTCAATGATAAGTTTCCAATGTTTCAGAGTAGCTTGACACTGAAAGTTTGAGGCACTATGCTTCTCCAAAACATCTGTGACTGTTTGCCTTATCGCATGGTGTAATATCCCAGAAAACTTAAGTCTGTATCAACACCATTGTGAGAATATTGAATCTGGTATTATATTCTCCAACCCCATAGAGAGTACAAATATGTATTATACATATGTATTTTATATAATCAACGAGATGCAACTTATACAATGTCTTTATTATTATCAGCGCTCTACATGTTTTGGGCGCCCATCATCAGGAGCTTATAAAGCTATATGTGCAGCCTTGGGTATTGTCATGCTTTCCTGCTGTCTACCGCTTGTGTGGATGGGTTCAGCTTAAGCTGAACAGTTCCAACCCATCCACACCAGCGGTAGACAGCAGGAAAGCATGACAATATCCAAGGCTGCACATACAGTTTATAAGCTCCTGATGATGGGCGGAAAAACCGCCCAAAACATGTAGAGCGCTGATAATAATAAAGAACATTGTATAAGTTGCATCTCATTGGTTACATAAAATACACATCTAGCAATGCACGGTTCCATGAACGTTAAATGTATTATACAGTGTAGTGTATTATAATTTGCTAACACCTGAAACTGAAATCTGTTGCCTGCATAGAAGGAAACTAAATATGGACGTGCATAAAAGGCTCTTCTTAGTTATCATGATCAACCTTCTTTGTTGTCAATAGGAATAGTCTATAATGACATTACTGATTGTTCCAGACATTGATGAATGTTTGAGTGGGAATGTCTGTCCAACTGCCAATGCAGTCTGCCTCAACACCCGTGGCAGCTACCGTTGCAACACTATCACCTGTCCACCAAACTTCATCAGAGATTCAGAACACAAGAAGTAAGTTTCATTGTATAATTTTGTAATTTTATAATAACTTAAAATAAAATAATATAGCTGTGTAAAACAACATAAAACTTCATGCAGGGCATAAGTTTTGCAGAAGCAAGAATTTCTGGTAGCTTAATTAAATCATATTAATTTAGGTACACTTAAAGTGAATTAATAATTCTATAGCATAGCATGAAGCAAATTTGGAGTACAGAATGCATGTTCCGAATAAACACTTAAAATATAGTAACACATTGAAGTAGTTCTTAAAAACAAACTGCTTTCCCAGCTAAGCTAATCAATTCAGTAAAGTAAAGTAGAATCTTTCTGCCCATGATTAATGACAAGATTTGCATGACATAATTGTAAATTCTCTGATTTCTCAATTAATGGTCCTAGCTGAGCAGCATTTGCTAATGTCATATTTAATTTACTGATATTTGCTTTTTGTTGCTTTTGTTCAGTAGTGAAAATATGTTAATTGTGAATAACTGAAGTTAGGTCAGTAAAAACTAACTGTTCTAAACTAATGAGAATAACAGTGTATCTGCTGATCTGGAAACTTGTCTCTGTTGAACTGCTTATTTCTGTATCTTTCCTTGATTGGCTGTTGCTGCTGTTCTTGCTGCTGTTGCTGCTGCTGCTGCTGCTAGTCGCTGTAAGCGAGTATCACTCTACTGCCAGGAAGGAGATACTGAATGTCTCCGCTTGCCTTCAAGCATCTCGTTCAACTACATCACGTTCGTGTCGAACCTTGCCATTCCACCTGCGGGTTACATCGACTTATTCACCATGCGTGGCCCACTTTGGGCCGATTCCAGTGTTAGATTCAAACTGGACTTGCTTGATTCCCGAGCTTCTGTTGGAATTAACAAAGCCACCAAAGATTTCTTCCAGCTTCGCCATACATCTCTTAACCAAGCCATTATTGCACTAAGAAAGTCTATTGAAGGTCCTCAAGAGATTGACTTGCAGTTGTCCATGGAATTGTACCACAGTGGTGTGTTTGGAGGGTCAGCAGTGGCAAAGCTGTCAATTTTTGTTTCGGAATATGAGTATTGATGTCACTGCCAAGGATGAATTCTGATATACCATGGCCTTATGTTACAATGTGAAGTATAGTTCTGCATAAAACATGGTAGTTACTTCATGCATACCTTAATGACTGTAGCTGAAAGTTGTAGCATTCATATTTGGAGGAAATTTATACAACTATTTTAATAGTCTGTATTCCAACCCTTAACATGGAATTGCTGTAAGGGTGATGTGTACAATGACTTGTATGAAAAATTTTGATATTCATTAAACAGGTTATATAATACCAGTTATTTTAAAATTCTGGTTTTTTATGTTACAAAGAGAGGGGCTCTTTCTATATTAATTAATATAAACAGAACTTCTCAAAATTCCAAAATAGACTCTGTATTCTAAGTCATCACATCATAATGCCCTTATCTTTCAGGTATAATTTATCATACAAGATGCCATGTCTTTGGCATTTTGTTTTACCAATACAATATGTAAGTTAAGGAAAGTTGGTAGGCTTTGTACAGAACTTCCAACAACTCTGGTTCCATGTTTTCCTTAGAGAGATGTCAACCTGGATAGTTTGTAGGTAAAGATATATTTATAAATGTGTGACAATAAATAAAGATTGTAGACAAAAGGTCCTGTTGTAGTTATCATTCACATTATTATGACAAGGTAAATGTAATTCGTGTCATTCCATTTTTTAAAACAAGAAGATGAATTTGTATGTACCTCTTTCTATTTGTAAAATGTGTGTATGTTGCTTGCTTCTACTAACAGAATCTGATCATTTCTTGTTTTATTTTGCTCTTCCTTTCCTAAGTATTAAAATAATTTGAAATAAATATGTGTTCCTGTGATAAGCAGTTCAGTTTTCTTTCTGGAATAATATAGATGTTATTTGCTAAAGCAGAAGATAATGAAACCAAGAAAAAGTCTTTGCACCTTATAACATGAGCTTCTTCATGGGATTTTAAAGTTTTAAATGTGGTGTAAATTTCTTTTTTATATAAGTGCTAACAAACTAAATGACTAACTCCATAAAGCAGAGATTTTCATGAGAATCTAGCAGAGTGTCAGCTAGTTCAGAGGGTCTCAACATGTTGTGGAACCCAAAGGAACATTACTTTGTTCACAAGAGGCTGCCACTTGTACCCTGTTCTGAGCGATATTATTCCAATCTACAATTTCCCATCATATTTCTTTAACATCCACTTTGATATTATTCTGCCAGCTGCCCCTCAGTCTTCCAAGTGGATGCTTTCCCTTGAATTTTCCTACCACAACCCTGTATGAATTTATTTTCTCCCCCATATTTACCACACACCATACCCATCTCATTCTTATTAATTTGATCACCTGAATATTATTTTGTGAGTATTATACAGGGCATTTCATAATGTTCTCCATGATTACAAACATTTATAACAAGATAACCAATGGACCTACCTTAATGTAACTGTTCACAGTCACAGGGAAACTTAAAAAGTTTTTTTGACAACTACGGATGTTCGATGTGTGCACCGTGGGTGACACGGCACACATCAATGCGATATTCAAGTTCATGCCACACACGCATCAACATGTTGATGCGTGTGTGGCAAGAACTTGAATATCGTATCGATGTGTGTCATGTCACCCGTCGTGCACACATCGAACATCTCTAGTTGTCAAATAAAACTTTTTCAGTTTTCCTGTGGCTGTGAAAAATTCCATTAAGGTAGGTCCTTTGGTTTTCTTGTTATAAATGTTTGTAATCACGTAGAACATTATGAAATGCCCTGTATATTGTGAAGCCCTTTACATCTGCGCTTTTCTGGGATACTATGCAGTGTGTAGTGGCAATTCCTTACCGACGTTTCAGGACAAGGTATCGATTGGTTGTCCCGAAACGTCGGTACGAAATTAACGCTATATGCTGCGTAATATCCCTGAAGAGCGCAGATCTCATTTACATCGCAGCGGAAGCCTGAAATCCCGCATGAAGCACCTAGTTAAATAATTTTCCCCAGTCTCCTGATTCTTCCTTCCTTTTAAATATCCTCCACAGCCACTTATTTTTGAACACCCTGAGCCTGTGTTGCTCCATTACTACAGAGTTTCATACACATATAAAGTGACAGGTAGAATTAATTTTGAATTGAATCTTCGTATTAAAAAAAACAAAAGATTCTGGACCGAATGGTAGCAGGCATTTCCTGAATGTAATCTGCTTTTGACTTGAGAACTGCACTCTTCTAGGTTATGACACAGCAAGTACTTGCTGTGTCATAACGCAGAAGAGTGCAGTTCTCATCTACATCGCAGTGGAAGCATGAAATCTTGCATATGCTCTTGACTTCTTCATCTGTGCTGTGTAGATTTGTTAATGTTGTTCCAAATATGTGAGCTATGCCCCTTTTTTAAGGGATTATTAGCTACCTATGTATCATGACTTTGTTCTGTATCTCTTTATTGTAACCGTTGCCTTCCAACAGTTTGGTGCAGTTAAATTTTTCATAATATTTAATTAAATGTAATTTTATTGTGGTTTACTTTTTAACTGACTAATGTGAGGCATATTTCTTAGTTGAGTTTGACACTGTTCAGGACTGAAGAAGGGTACAGTAATTACATAGCACATTAGCAATGTATTGAGAAAGCAGTGTGTTCTGGGAAGTGATGCCAATTAGTCTGGTGGATAAGTAAAAATTTTATGGAACAATGTATTGCCTCTATCTTCTGGTGTAACTAACCACTTCCTCTAATCTAAGTGGTGTTTATCCCAGAAGACTGTAGTCTTGAATTATGTGTTATTTGAATGAAGTGAAGATAACAGAGAGTTAGTGAATTTCTGCTGATTAGTATGAAAGCAGAATTACTCTTTCATTTTTCTGTGATAAATGTTTGGGTAATTGCTTAATTTATTGATTTGTTCTTCTGTAGCTTCAGAATTTGAAATGAGATGTCATTACTAAGAAACGTGAAATTATGAAGTGTGTGTTTTGTGATTGTGCTTGCGCTGCAGTTTCATACTGTGATTTAATATCCTTGGAAGCTTGTGATTTGGTACCTTAACCCATTCAGGTCCAACGTGATGTTGAGGTCGGCAATTTTGTAGATCACATTCTGATCCATAGCTGGAGTCAGTCTATCAGTCATGACAACCTTTGAATTAAAATCCTAGTTTCTGCATTTAATGCCATGAAAACTGTGACAGAGTGAATAAAAACATTTGTTTCTTTTGCATTCTCAAGGTTAGGTGCTTTTGAGTGGTCAGGGTCATGCTCTGGATCTTTCTTCTTCAGAGAAGCACAAAGTGCCAGTTAAGTAGGAGAATGGGTAGGTCTTGGCACCAGCTTGGACTCACAGTTGAAACAAAACTTCAAAACCATGTGATAAATTTAATTTGCTCTATAGAAGACTAATTGAGTTGTGAAAAATAAACGTTAAGGTAGAATGTTCAATATATATATATATATATGGCTGAAGTAAATGGTATTTTTTTAGTAAAGCAGGGATCAAGCACATTCAGGATTGACTTGCTACAAATCTCAGCTATGCACCATACTCCAGTATAAGTTTTTCGCTCTTTTCTCAGTTTTTGAGGCAAATACTTGAGAGAGCATCTTAAAATATTCCACAGCCATATTTTCCCCATTACCTCATGATGCAACATTGATCATCGTAATGTAAAAGGTAAAGGTAAAGCTGTCCCTTAACAGGCCTGAAGAGACCCAGAGGGTTCTGAGAAGTTAAGGCTCCCAGATTTCGTGACAGCACAGTATGGTGGTAGGTTGTCAGCCTTACGCACCGGCCGGCTTTACCCCCAGGGATATTCCTGGTACTCGTTTTCACTAGGGGCTGAGTCAACCCCAGGGCCATGGTTCTGTCAGAAGGAACAGCATCACTGAAAAATCAGTGACATCACCGGGAATCGATCCCAGGAACGTCTGACTAGTAGCACAGCGTCTTAACCACTACGCTACCCCACGCCCCATCATTGTAATGTATGCCTCATAATCTCATCAGAAACATAAAGATTCTATTCATAAAACTGCAATAGTCTATCAACAACATAATTCAGATTGGCCAACATATATCTGAATGAAATGAGACATAAATGGAAGATGAATGGTTGACTGATTTATTCGGTACACAAGTGGAATAACAAGACATGAGTACACTTATATAGGGTCAATCAAAACAAGATGCTTTGATTTGAACTGCATGTTTTATTTCATTACTTAATACACAGGAATTTTTATGGTGTTAATCATCACTGCAAACTATGGAAAATGTTCAGAATGTACCTTCAGCTTACAATAGTGGAATCATAAAAAATTTAACAGCACTACCAAAAACAAAAAGCATTCACTGTAACCCAAGTTATAGCATGTTACATGTTACGAGAAACTTAACACCACATTTTTCCAAGCCTGAGGTGCAAATTACCCACCAGATTATCTCCATGAAGATGTAAGTTATAACAAATGGTGCCATTACAGCATCAAACACAAATCTGTGTAAGTAAACCAGCATTATCTCCAAGTGTGTTTCAGCTTCTAAAATGTCATCATCAGGCTAACTTTGTTAAAATATAAGAAAATGTTCAAAGTGTGTATACAGTACAGTATATCACGTCAATAGTGGACTGGGATCTCGTTCCTCACATAAATATTTTGTTCATGTTTCTTATAACCAGTTGCATAGAAAATTATCTTTAAAGATATTATAAGATAAAATGGTATACTTATTGTAATATAGTATGTTCTGTGTAAGTTATAAACCTGAAAGTGCTGTTGTTCCATGAAATTTATGTTTAATTTTGCAGATATTACTTAAGAGAGAAGAGCATCATGTGTAAAAGGCAGTGTAAACCTCATGACAGTGTGTGTCTGATGAATAACACAAACACGATCACTTACCAGTTCATATCAATACCAACAGTAAGAAATCTGCATACTCCAATGGTAAGTGTAACTGTTTTCCTCTTCATGATAATATTAGCATTGTCCAGGTGAATTCCTTTTTGGAATAATTTTGGACGAAGGAGTGGAAGCTACTAACCTTTATTGTCCTAAGATACTATATGCTGGTCTCAAAAATATACTGGTGAATGGCCTAGTATGACATATGATGTTTCGTAGCAATTTGAATGTCCATGCTGAACCAGAAAGACGTTAGGCTATCATGAGATGCAGGTGGCATTTAAATCCATTTCCTAAAGGTTAAATACAGCCCTCATGGGTAAGGAGACAAATCCATCACTTGGTGTGTAAATTGGATGTCTTCCCTACTACCCATAAGGAATATTTTTAACTGCCTCTATTTCTTCACCCATGAACTATGGATGAGAATCTCTTACATTTTTATTGCATTAGAAATAAATAAATATACTGCACAGAAGTGTATGTGTACTGTATAAAAATGTACATATACTATATATACTCAACAATTCCGTAAGTCCACTAGTGGTATAGTCATGTGAAACTGTCCTCTAAATACCATTACTTTGAATTGTAATGCAGATGTTTTGATTCCAAACTGTTTAATGGTGTTGTGTTAAATGTATGTTATTTTTAAGAACAATACTGGATCTTTGTGGTTATAACTTTCATTAAGTTCCCATTCTTACATAGTTTCCCTCTTTTTATTCTTCTTCAGCCTTCTTTGAATATGGAAAAATATGGAAGCCCAAACAGGCCACATATAAGATAATAATAACTCAGCACTCACAAAAAATGCTCTGACTACTTCATTGTCTCATTTGAATTTTAAGAAATTTTAATTCAAGTCACATTACTTATTGTTTTTTCTCATCACAGGTAAGGCAGAAGAACAACGATTTAATTTGGGTTTGGTATTCTGTGTTATAGGTGTTAACAACAATTAGGGCAGTTACTCTTGGTAGTCGGTGGACTTTCAGAGTTCACTTTGAGGTACTGTCTGGCAATGAAGAGCACTACTTTGATTTCCAACAAGGAACAAAAGTTGGTGAGTTAATTTTCAAAGTCAAGAATGCTAATTTAATATGGACTTGCTTGATTTTTGATTTCTCATAAACCACTGTGATACATCATGCAGATCTCCTTCCTCTGTCTACGATCAGTAGAATTAATAACATGTGATGGTTATGCAAAAATGACCTACAAACACAATATACTCCAGTTGTACCTACATAGGCTGTGGGCACACATACAGAGTTCTGTCAAAATAATCCCGACATACAAAGATGCTGAAATGGCAGGCCCATTTGTTTTGCATAGCATTCTTCTATACATGTTACACTGCATGAATCGTTGAATGGTGCTGCTGAAGATCTGCCTTTGTGTGAATAAGGCTGAGTTGAACTCGGCTTTGTTAGTGGGCCTGCAACCTTATAGATTTCTCCCTAGATTAATATTGAGCAGTGTCTGTGAACTCTGGGTTCCTTTATCAGAGGTTGCTACAAGAAACTGTTGGTTTGAAAATTAATTTGGTTTAAAGTTTAAGCTCATCGCATTATTTGTATTGCTGTACTGAGATTTTGAATCTTTGACTTGCACAGAACCACAGGTATGGCTGGTGTGTGTGTGTGTGTGTGTTTTTTAAATTTTTATTAACATTCAGCATGCTCCATTACATGGTAATAATACATGCTTTTGGGTTAAGTACTCACAATATGGTTACATATATTTACAATTTATGTACAGTTTCTTCTATTTTCTATAGATACAGACAGAGAGAGAGAGAGAGTGCATGCGCATGAGAGAGAGAGAGAGACCTGTGTGGCGAAGTCCAATGGGCAGCACAATGAATATTTTCAATAAAAATTATTATTTTGTGTGCTGAACAAATTTTAAATTATTGAGCCAAATAAAAAGAAATTTGATAAATAGTTTTATTTTTTGAAGTTCATAGTTTGTGTTATTGGTGGCCATTTTGATTACTAACCTTGGATGCCAGAAAATGTAGCTGCACCACTGCACAGAACAATTTGAAATGATACTCAAAGAGGATAAACGCTGCTTAACAGATCTGATAATAATTAATTTCACCTTTTTTTCATTGTTTTTAACTGAGTAATGTGAAACTTGTTTTGTAATGGAACTTGACATTGACAAGGACTGAATAAGAGTAACTAATAATAACTCAGAATTGTTGTGAAGAGATTATCTATGGAAAATTACGCCATGTAATTTGGTGGACAGGTGCCAACATTTTGGAACATAATGCCTCCATCTTCAGGTATAATAAAGCCCTTCCTCCAGACTACATGGTGTTTATTCAAGATTACCACAAACTTGAATACATGTTATTGAGAGGATATTATAATACTGTATATTGTATTGTTCTTCAGTTATTTCTGTATAGATCAGGCTTTCTATGAAAGTGGATCAGAGACAACAGTTTTAAGTTTCTTAAAGATGTATGTATTTTCCTTCACACTGTGGATAGGGAATTCCATTACTTACAAAGAAAATTCAGGTTTGAGCCATTGTGGCTTAAAAGGAGGATGTAGCTACATTGGACATAGAAGCAGAGTTGGCATGCGCAAGCTTCATGAGCTGATCACTGACCTGTACTTTAACACTGAATGAGTTCTGCATCTGAACGATTAAATTTTGGGTGATGCTGGATATTGGTTATGCCATTAGCTGTGTTTATGGCTCATTCAATTTATCTTGGATTTGCCTTTGCTCTTGATGATAATCTTTCATTCCTGCGAATGAAAATTATCTTACTGTAAAACTCTTTATTTTTCAGGTACACTGAGACTTACAAGCCCCGTATTTGGACCAAAACATTTTCTTGTGAGAATTCAAATGAATGTTTTCAATTCAAGAAATTTTCTATCTGCCAGGCATATGGCTTATGTTGATATTGAAGTTTCTAATTACGAATTCTGAGAAATAATAAAACAATGTATATGCTATATGTGTAATTGATGGACATCTAGGTAGGCAACTGATCCTTCTATGCTTAACATGATCAAGACAGTTTATAATGCAGTTAATTGTTAATTACAGTCAATACTAGATTTATGGCTCATACAGTGGTTAATGGTTATTTAGGTTGTGACACTTCATAGTCCTGTATGTGGATACTGACTGTTTGGAGAAACTTGTCTGTTCATGCATAAACATGGACAGTTTTTACATCTAAATATATGGGCTACTTCAGGCATAAAAGTTTAATGTAGTCAAGTGTTATATGTGTCACAGCTGATCTCAGATTATTTTTGCTTTATTCGTTAGCTATTCACTGATAAAATTTACCATTTTACTCACATGTACAGTAGATCATTTACACAGATCTCCTTTTGATGCAGTTTGTCAAAATATTTTCTTAAAGGTTCTTTCCCAGAAACAATATGACTGACTGACCGACCGACCGACCGACTGACCAACCGACCGAC
>JGI20166J26741_11662252_pt1 | contig 11143 bp, 9 predicted proteins | sample TergutCu122P5_FD_26741 | JGI IMG/M metagenome (IMG submission 26741) | reverse complement strand
TCTGGTGTGCTCTGCTGAGACAACCAATCTTGTGAAGTGATGATTTGGAGGTAAAATCATCTGATGCCTTGCTTGGTAAGGAAGCATGGATTGTTGTAATCGTCCCCCACTCTAAGAAGACCTTCCTTATGGATGAATCGATGCAGCGTCTTGAGAGAACTGGTGGCTGCAACCTCTTGATTTTCCATCAAGTTCTTCATTTCTTGTGCATAAGAGCTTTCTTTACCATCTTCACACAGCAAGTCTGCGCCTGGTCAAGATCTTGTGTGGACAGAGTGGTAGTTTGCCTGTCGGTCTTGGAAAGTCTGCAGTTGTTGATAAACCTTCGGCAGTATGCAATGACTCTGATGAGCCTGTGGAGCTTGGAAAATCTGTGGGTGATGTCTTCTGGGTTTTGTAGGCATGCTACATGTACCTTCCTAACCTCCAATATTTCTGTGGGAGTGTTGAACTCTGTTATAGGCAAGCTGGATGGCTCTTGTGACAGACATTGTGGTCCCTTCCACCATAGTGTGGATGTTGTAAGTGTTGAAGGAACAATCCCTCTTGACATGAGTTCAGCAGCATTGGATTGAGATGGCACATGTCTCCATGTGGCTGAAGACGTTTCTTCTTGAATAATGGTGACTCGGTTGCCGACAAATGTCTTCCATTTGTTAGATGGACCCTGTATCCATGTCAAACAATGGACGAATCTGTCCACAAGTAGGACTCATTAACTGGTATTTTCAGGGCACGTGTGGTCTTCTTATACAGCTTGGACAACAATGTGGCTGCACAAAGTTCCAATCTTGGTATTGTTATTTGCTTCAGGGGTTGCAACCTTTGATGTGGAGCACAGAAGTTCACAAGATGTCTTCTTCTTGTGGTCAGTGGAACGTATGTAGAGACAAGCCCCGTATGCTCGCTCACTGCTATCACAGAACCCATGGATTTGGATGTTGGTAGCATTGGCGCATATAACCTTCCTGTTAATCTTGACTGTGATAGATTTGGAATGGTTTGATGCAGTTGATTCCATTCTTGTTGTAGGTAAGCAGGTAGAAGGTCATCCCATTGTAGTTTGTCTTGCCACCATTTCTGTAGAAATATCTTGTAGGCAATGACAGCTGGACTCAGTAGTCCTAGATGATCAAATATGGATGCTGTAGTAGCTAGAACCTTGCGTTTTGTACTCGCTGTGGAGTCAGTTTGTTGTCCCTGTGTGAGGTTGCTCTTAACTTGCAACTGGTCATTTTGTGGATTCCATAATAATCCAAGTGTTGTGACTCCATCATCATTTTCAAGAGAAAATGTTTGTTGCGTTTCTTGCAGCTCCTTGGGAATGGTGCCCCTGAATGTTGAGTGGTTGGATGCCCACTTCCTCAATGTGAGTCCTGCTGTTTGCAGCATCGACGTCAATTCTTGTTTTAGTTTAATTGCATCTTCTACGGTTGAAGCACCGCTGAGTAAGTCATCAACATAGAAGTCATTGCTCAACACTTGAGCAGCCCTGGGTTACTGACACTTGTTGTCGTCTGCTAACTTCTTCAGACATCGTGTTGCCAGAAACGGAGCTGAAGAGTTACGATATGTTACAGTGGTGATTTTGTATTCTTTGATGGGTTCTTCCGAAGAATATCTCAATAGGATTCTCTGTAAATCCCTGTCTTCTGGATGTACGACAACTTGGCGGTACATTTTTGCTATGTCAGCTGTGAAGCACACCTGATGAGTTCTGAAGCGTAGTACAATGGAGTACAAATCCTGTTGGACAGAGGGTCCCACTTGTAATATTTCATTTAGTGACAATCCATTGGAAGTCTTGGCACCTCTATCAAATACAACTCTTGTTTTGGTTGCGGTACTTGTTGCCTTGAAGAATGGGTGATGTGGTAGGCAATAACACGTGGTTTTCCTCTCTTGGGATTTCACTGGTTCCATGTGACCAAGTTCTTCATATTTCTTCATGAAGCTGTGGTACTGAACCTTGAGTTGTGGATCTCTTTCCAGTCTGCGTTCAATGGCATGTAGTCTTCGCTCTGCAGAGAGGCGAGAAGCTCCAAGTTGATTGGGTTCAATTTTAGTTGGAAGTCTGATCACATATCTCCCATCAGATTGCTGCGTTGTGTGTGCGACGAAATGTTCTTACAGGCTTGCTGCTCTGCTGTCATGGAGGATTGCTCCACGGCTTCCACTTCCCAGAAGCGGTGTAAGTTGCACTCTAGACTGTTACCACGTAGAAAGAATTGCGTTATGGGTCGTTCTGTGTGACAGCTGGTGTCCGACCAGCAAGTGTCCAGCCAAGAACTGTTTCTTGTAGAACTGGGTAGTTGCCAGGACGGGTCCGCCTGCGTGATCGTAGAATCTCAAAGAATACATCAGTTCCAATGAGTATGTCAATGCCTCCTGGTTGATCAAAGTGTTCATCAGCCAGCTTGATATCCTTGGGAAGTTTCCAGCTGATTGTGTCCAGCTGGGTGGATGGTGTGGCACCAGTGATGTTGCTCAAGACAGCACAGTCAAGTGTCGTGTGCCAGTCTGTGTGCCTAGATTTTAAATGTATTATAACACTTTGGTGTGTAGCAGTGTTCACATTACTTATCCCCAGAATGGATACATATGTTTGAGTCTTTGATAACTTCAAACGTTGTAAACATCTCTCTGTTATGAAATGTGACTGAAAGGCACTGTTTCAAAGAGCTCTGCATTGAACATATTGACCTGCCTTGTTTCGAACCTCAACCATTGCTGTTGCTAGCAAAATGTGGTTTCATGGTCTACCCTTAAATGAACAATAAGTGTTAAACTCTGCAGTTGTTATGCCCTTTGCATCTGCCTGAGTATCACTTCTTGTAGACCTCTTGCCGTTGATTGGATTCCGTTTGTCTATGTGTAACAAAGTGTGGTGTCTCTTATGACACTGACGACACACTTGTGTTGAGCATGTGTGGTTCTTGGAAAATAAGTGCAGGCAATTGAAACAAAGGTTTAATTGTTTGGCCTGAGTGAGGCGCTGCCTTGATGTCAGCTGGTTGAATTTGTTACATTTGAACAGCCTATGTGACCCATTGCACAAAGGGCATTGCAACTGATTTGCTACATTAGAATAAGAATGCTTACTGGCCTTGCTTGTTGATGGCGAAGACCGTGAGGGAGCAGTGGTTACCTTCATTGATTGCGTGCTTTGAATCAATTCCAAGGCGCGGCACTTCGACACCAAACAAGTTATCAATTCTGAAGTTGTGGGCGTATCAACACGTGAAGCCATGAGTAGCTCCCATTTTTTCTGCGTTTCAGCATCTAAGGTGGCTAACACCAAGTGGTTCAACATTAAATCTTGAATGGTCACTTTCAAAGATAGTGCGTACAAAGCACTCATATGACTTGATACATCATTAATTAATTTGCGCATTGAAGATGTGTCTCCCTTTTTGACTTGTGGCACTTGGCACAAATGCTTACCATGCACCATGGCAATTAACCGTTGGTTATTGTAACGTTGTGTTACAAGTTGCCAAGCAACAAGAAAATTCTCATTTTTTATTTGCAAGTTGCTGACCAAGTTCTTTGCCTCCTTATTGAGTGATGCAATGAGATAATGAAACATTTGTACGTTAGAGAGAGTACTATTGTTTACTATTAATGCCTCAAATGTATCTCGAAAATGTAGCCAACTACATGCTTCGCCTTCAAAAGGTGGAAGAGTTATGAGGGGCAACTTAATGTTTATGCCATTAGCAGGTGATTGTGCGGAGTGATTGTTGTTCCCTGACAGGCTGCTGCGTGGAGAGCTGTGCCTAGAAAGTGGTGGATCAACCACGGGGTGTAGGAGTTCATTGAACTTTGCCTTAACCTCAAAATATTGTTCTTCAAATTGTTGTTTTCAACTGAGTGATCAGTGTCATCTGACAGTTCTAGTTCACTTTGTGCTGCTTCAAACTTGTTGAAAATGTTTGGCAGTTCCTCAAATCTAACTTGAATGTCATTAAGTTTACGATCACCTGTTTCGATAAACGTCTGCATGCGTGTGAGACACGACTTCGCTACAGCCCTCTGCCGTACCAATTGCTGACGACGTGATGAATCCATGGTGGATATCAGCTGTTTGCGAGGATGGCCGGTCACGTGGCTGAACTGCATTACTGTGTGCAGAGTTGCCGAGATGACTCGCGATGTGTGCTAGGTGACACACGAATCTTTCCGTGTGTAGCCGAAGTGTTTCCTTTGTCCAACACTGGTGACTGATGACGTCACTTGAAGCGCGTTGCGATGCAAGTGAGTTGCACAATGACGTGCCTTAATGCGTTTCTAGCAAGTGTTGCTTTGCGTAATTTCACAAAACCACATATTCACTAATTGTATTTAAATCACGGAGGACCAGGCTTGTTTTAATCCTTCTCAATATGTTAATGCGACAAGGAGTGACCAAAATATGTACGCACTGCCTCTGTATTTCAGGGTACATAGGGGTATGAACAAAGTTTTCATTAATGTAATGCTGGTTCAAAAATAACAAAGATTAAATTTATCAACACTTAAACAATTTACTAAACGTCTGATGTATTAACACAATGTAACTTTAGTTTATATAAACAGTGCCCTGTAGGTGCACCTTTTATATATGTCTACAAATGTAGAGCGAAATGTGTTTAACGTGCGGTACACGGAGTTTCCGGATAAGAATTATTGCACTGTGGTACTGGTTGATGCACTTCCACTGAAGAGTACACGCAGTTACACATGTTGCACGTGAAGCTGCTCCGAAAGGACTGACTGCGTTAGGACGCCAACTCGCCCTCTTAAGCTAAGAACAAAGGTGCGAACTGGATCATACTGGATCCACCCGCGTGCGAGTTGGCGATTGGAAGCTTCCAGACGCGTCATACCACTACTTACCTCGTAATGATTACGTCAGCTTGGGCGCGTGAAAGCGTGCCTTATATTATGGTGCAATCAAAGGCACAAGAAAATGTATGGAATACAAATTATGACCATTAACAACATAAAGGAAAATTAATTCACAATATGACACACAAAATTTGTCCCTTGCGTATACAGTGTTAGATTGCGATACGTTATCGTAATAGGGAGAAACGTATTCATATCTCCAGTAAACTTGCTTCATCATAGTGAGAGAAATGTTTTATATTCCTTACCTTCTTGTATCAATTCTCGGCCTCATATCTGTGATTAGCATTTTGCTATTTCTATTTGTCTCTGCCAGTGCCGGTACTTAGGCCTATATCTCAATGCCACTTGTTGCTACTTTGTAAATATTTCAAGAGTCGCCTCAGTACAGCATGAAATCAGCAGTTGATACACAGTTGTTGTATATGATACATAGCCATCAGCAACATACAGCAGCCATATATATCAGTGTCTGTGTCATGTGACACAAAGGAACATCAATATACATTTTGAACTGCCAGCTACAGCAGGTCACACAGCAAAACTTCAAACGAAACAAACAGTTCATACGGATTGCCTGTTTTGTCCTAACATGGAATTACAGGAAAATCCCTTCAATGGTAGCCGATATACAGCCGATAAGTTATAAAACTAACCTACTGACTGACTATTCCTCAAAATGAATAAATGCCTTACTGACTGAATAAATGAATTAATCACTGACCCACTGATCGACTGACTGCTTAACTAAATGACTAGCTATGTAACTGAGTAAGCAACTAACTAACTAAATAACGAAGTGACTAAATAATTATTCAATCAAGCAACCAAACAAACAACAAAGTGTCTACTAGAAGCAGCCTGCAGTTTCTAAACTTCTGAAGAAATTCCCCTTTTCAGTACAATACTACATTCTGCCCTAGCCTAGGCCAGTAAAATCCAATCCAAGCCCCTATTATTTATTATTTCTTAAACCCTATTTTTATTATTGTACCCACTGTACGTGCTACATGGCTTTCCCATTTCATTCTCATTTATGTCATCAACCAGTACAATTCGATAAGCAGTACAAATCATGAAGCTACTTTTTATATAACGTTTTCCACCTTTCTGTTCCCTCCTCTTCCTTATGTTTAACTTTTCCCCAACCCCCACACACCAATAAGCATTGTGTTCGGAAAACTGAATATAAAACTTTCAGTTTAAATGTGCCATTTTGTTTTGTCTTTCAGAATGACTTCCGAGTATCAGATATGATAATGTCGTTGTTTTTCTGATGTGGTCGGTAACGTTTCATAATTCAAGGCATATTAATATTGAAAAAGATGCTGCACGTTTACAGCGAATTGACAGAAACATAAATTTACAAATTTTTGACAAATGGACCAACTGTGGTGGGAAATGTATATCAGGGAATGTGGCGAGTGTCTGACGGATGTGAAGAGTGAAGGCGCAAATACTGAGAGGGTCTAGTGCACAGGAGCATGATATATATACTACAATCCCCGTCAGCGCTTTATTGTGGAATATTTTATTTACAATATACATTTGAGTGTACCTGTATACGAAATAACATAGTGCTGTTTGCAGTGTTTTTCAGTCTTGTTTTCTGAGTGTCACATTTAATGAATCAATATAATGCAACTGTATATTGCCTAATCAGAAATATTTACTATTCTGCTAATCATTTAAACTCGCTCCACCAAAACGTTAACACTGAAGCACCTATCAATTAATGTCTCGGTTCTGCCCTCTAATGCCCCGCTATTCCCCCTACTGATCCTGTATTGATATTACTTTCGTTTGTATCCATCTACATTAATGAATCTGGGACGGTAATGTGTTGATTGTTATGAAATGTGGAGGTTCTGCTCACTATCGAATGCGAGGAAGTGGTATAAATTAAATATTCAAAATAGCAATACAACAATTCAATGCCACGTGCTAACTACACTGTCAGTTCGTTACTGTAAAATTCGGTATGATCCAGAAAATTTTCACACAAATCGGCAATTGAGAATGAAATTATCTTAGTTGGCCTGCGGTTTGCACAGTTTATCTGTTACCTTTTTAACATCTACTTTTCCTCATCACTGCCAAATTGCGTCACAGCGCTTGCAACCAATAGCGTAAATCTGAAGTGTCTAATCTCTGGATAAGTGTGAATATATAATTCAAACAGCCGTCTGCACTTCACTACAGAAGACATCAGCTGGACAGTTTGTGTGCTCTCGTGCAGCTGAAAATGTAGCGGCAGCTTCTGTGTAATTAGTGTAAGTACATTTCATTTGTAGAATTGTACGGGTTGTACAGAATTTGTACAGTAAATATGCTGTGTTGTTGTGCAGCTGAACGTGTAACAGCAGCTTCTATGTAATTACTGTAAGTACAGTTCAGCTGTAGACTATACATTTTGTACGGTATTTGTACAGTAAATGTGCTGGGCTTTTGTTTGCAGCTGAACATATAGCGGCAGCAGATTGTGTGTAATTATTGTAAGTACAGTTCAGTTGCACACTGTACAGTTAGTACAGTAATTGTACAGTAAATGTTCTGTGCTGTTGTGCAGCTGAACATGTAGCGGCAGCTTGTGTGTAATTACTGTAAGTACAGTTCAGTTGCAAACTGTACAGTTTGTACAGTATTTGTACAGTAAATGTGTTGTGCTGTTGTGCAGTTGAACATGCAGCGCCAGCAGCTTGTGTGTTATTACTGTAAGTACAGTTCAGTTGCAAACTGTACAGTTTGTACAGTATTTGTACAGTAAATGTGTTGTGCTGTTGTGCAGCTGAAAATGTAGCGGCAGCAGCTTGTGTGTAATTACGGCAAGTATAATTCAGTTGCAGACTGTACAGTTTGTACAGTATTTGTACAGTAAATGTGCTTTGCTGTTGTGCAGCTGAACGTGTAGCGCACCTTACGTATGATTACTCTCAGTACAGTTAAGTTGCACACGGTACACTATAAGTACACTCAATATGCTGTACAGTATCACACTCAACATAAGTCCCTCTCGTTCTCTCTCTAATTACTGTCAGTACATTTCAGTTGCACACTGTACACTATCTCTACACTCAATAGGCTGTACAGTAACACATTTAACGTAATAATCACACTGTCTCTCTGTAATTACTGTCAGTACAGTTAAGTTGCACGCTGTACACTATCCGTACACTCAATATGTTATACAGTAACACACTCAACATAACAGTTACTCTGTCTCTCTGCAACTACTCTCAGTCAACAGTGCAGATTGTGGTTACAATTATGAAATATGTGCAATATAAAGCAGAGCGATAACACAAATTGTGTGTTGGTAAAATTAAAGGATGTGCAACTGTCCGTTACAGCTTTTGCGTGTGAAAAATATCCATTTTGATTCAAATTGCATTCAGTCCTCTAAACTACAAGCGATATTTTTAATTGACTTAAGAAATTATTTAATTATAACAGAGAAAAAGGGGTTCGTGTTTATTGCTGTATTTTTTAATGAAATTTTGTTTTAAGATGATTGAAGATGGCGACAATGCCGAAACATGAAGCAGTTGAGCAATAGAATATGTATATAGAATGTACAGTTTTGTATTTGTTGGTGTCACCGAAGCTTTAAGGTAATATTATTATTGGTTTGGGATGAGAACTGCGCTCTTCTGCTGCAGTATGCACAGTATATTGGTAATTATTTACCGACGTTTCGGGAAAACAATTTGACCCATCTTCAAAGCAAAAATTCTTGAGCCTTGAAAATTCGACCAATAGGTTGTACCGAAACGTCAGTAAGGTATTAACACTACACGCTGTGTAATATCTCAGAAGAACGCAGTTCTTATGTACTTCAGAGCGGAAGCCTAAAGTCACGCACGTTTAATATAATCATAATATTTTCATATAGCAGGTACGAACCAACTACTGCAAGTAGCCTATCACTGTGTTTAACGTTCCTTTTGTCACGTCCACAAATCCTTATCATTCGGTACACATGTACTGTAGCAACATGTCACGTTACCGCAGTATTTTATCTCCCACCGCCTCTCACTTTCCTAATTCGAAGTTACACTCAAGGCGGTCTGCAGGTAAAGTACATTACCCAGTCTGACGGGTCCTGTTACCAGTTTCAGTCTAACATTTCGGAATTTAAGTCTTAAAACGTTCGACATCATCCATTTTCTATATCTCGGAAAATTTCTCCCTTTCGCAGCTTGCAGGGTTCTTTGCTAGTCTGCCTTTGAATGCAGCTGTACCTAACGAAAGCCACTCGGCACAGACTACGAATACAATCAAAGGAATGCAATTATGAGAAGTAAATTTCTTCCTTGTAGCTTCAGAAAGTAATTGACACATCCATAACAATCAAGATGTATATTCATACTTGTTGTTCCCGACGGTTCAGTCGGTATGGCGACTGAGATACAAGCTGAATAACCGAGCATACTTAGTTTTATATCCAGTTACAGACAAAAAAACAAGTTCAGTCTATGACTGTACTGTTGAAGATGTAGAATAACGTCATCGTTTCCATGGTAACGCATAGCCACCATCTTGTTGTTGTCGTCGTAACGTTTCCATGGTAACACATATCCGCCATCTTGTTGTTGTCGTAACTTTGCCATAGTAACACATATCCGCCATCTTTTACGGCTCGGTTACGCTGTGACGTCATCGACTTTGCGTGCAGACCCCCCACCAAACGAAACCATAGATTATTCTACATCAATATTCTCTCTAAAACTCAAGATAATTCTTGTGATTCTCTGAATCTCCTGATATACGGGGAGATTCTTGTTTCAGGAGTAATGCATTCGCAGTGTCAAAGATATATCGAGGAATGGAGGGGTGGCTCCTCTCTTTAACCTAAAAACCAGTTTCAGTTGAGTGGTTAACTGCACTCTCCACGCCTGCTCTATTCAGTTCCACACACAACCGGTAGCGGTTGAATAGGAGGATGTGCGCACCGTACCATTGATCTGGAGTTTATGGAGTAGAATCGTAACTCTTGACCCTACAGGTTTCAAATCCCTGATAATCCATTATATGGTCTAGTGACTGGTGACTTGTGACTAAGCTAACCGGCCTGCAATACAATTCTGTGGTGGCTCTAAATCAAAAGTCTCCAACATGCGGCCCTCCAGGCTGTATTAGCGGCCCGCGGCCACATTTGTAAATTGTTTATACACTATCAAATTGCACAGTGCTTTAGGACGTTACGTACACCAATGTGTCACTTTTCCACGTGCGGGTCACTAATCGACCCCCAATAACAAATGTGACTCTTTGCCATAAAAGTATGCATCCCAATGCTCTATATCTAAGTAACGCTTAGAACACACTAACTGGCATCGAATTTTAAAACTTTCTGGTTTGCTTGAACATCTCTAAAGGCGTATATTGAATCAGTGGCTAAACATGGATCTTAAGGACACTTAGGGGGTCACACCAAATTTATAACACGCGACAGCAGACTGAGGGAACTTTATATGGACAAAATTAGTTTTGATATCGTGATATTAACTCTTATCAGGCGTGACAGCTTTTACGGATTGGGTAAATAAAATAAAGATAAGAGGAAGCACGATAAAAACAAGTTTGTTAATGGCTATAGCTGAAAACTCTTGAAACGAAATAGAGAAAAAAGATTTCTTGCTTCAGAGTACACTTGGCTTTTAAACTTGTACATAAAACAAGTATTTTCAAATCAGAACTTTACTGCCAGTTGCATTTAACACAATATCATTAGCGTTAATAATTTCTGTGGATAAAAAGTGGATGGTAATATTCACGATGTGACAGGCCATGAAGACACACACGGGTAGTAAAGTTATATCTGTACACTGTCTTGTACCTCAGCGCTAGATCAGGTGCCTGGCCAACGCAACGCGCTGTCTGATTTACCCTTTTAAATAGTCCCAGTTCCTATAGCATACGAGCTTGAGGGGGCCCCATTGTCGGTCTGAAGAGGTGCAGAAACTATCGCTCCCACCGGCCTTCGATTTTCGGACTTCCCTTCCGCAGTACTGTCTGTTCTATCCCAGCCCAACATTACTTAGAGATATTAAACAAGAGAGGCAGAGTGCGCGTAATATAACATAGAGATGGTTTCATGCCACCAATGCTGTGGTGGAATAAACGTATAACAATATATGAGACAGTGTTAGATCCTTAGTGTTGTGGTCAAACTTTCAGCAGCAAGAAAGTTGGGAGGAATCAGTTTGTTCGTCAAATGTTGCCAGTGAGTACAAATAATCTGAAAATGTGT
>JGI20166J26741_11662140_pt1 | contig 11144 bp, 12 predicted proteins | sample TergutCu122P5_FD_26741 | JGI IMG/M metagenome (IMG submission 26741) | reverse complement strand
CCGCTGGGCGGCGGCGCGAGAAGACGTCAGCACCACGACACGAGACAGCGGCACCCCGGACGCCACCAAGGCGGCAGCACCGAGCACCAGTGCGGTGGTCTTCCCAGACCCCGGCCCACCCGTCACCAGGGCGCAACCGGCCAATGCGGTGATGTGCTCCACCACCGCCCGCTGGCCGACATCCAACTCCATGGCGTCAATGCAACCACGCGGCACCGACAAATCTGAGCCGGCACCAGGTGGGTTCGATGGCAAGTCCGAATTCGCGCGCAGATCGGCGGATTGAGGCCGGCCCAGGTTGGCACTTGCGCCCCGCATGTGGAACAGTGGACACAGTACGGGCCACTCGGCCCAGATTGTTTAGGAGTAACGCATGGCCACCGGAACCGTGAAATGGTTCAACGCCGAAAAGGGCTACGGCTTCATCCAGCCGGATGGCGACGACGCAGACGTCTTTGTCCACTACACAGCCATCGAAGGCGATGGTTTCAAGTCGCTGGCCGAGGGGGGCCGCGTCCAGTTCGATACCGCGCAAGGCCCTAAGGGCAAACAAGCCGAACACGTCGTAGCTATCGCGTGACGACGGGCTCGGGGGGTAAGACATGACACCACCAAGCCCGACCCGTTCGCTGCGATCAGTCACCGACGCCGATCTGCCTCAGACCGACGGTGATCGCGAGAGCTTCGTGCTTCGCCCAACTGTTTGGGCAGGTGGCGCTTCCGACGTCGGGCTGCGGCACACACCCAATCAAGATGCGCTCGCGTTGGCGGCTGGCACCGCAGTCGACGGATCGTTGATCGCCGTGTGCTGCGTCAGCGACGGGGTCTCGACGTCCGCCCACGCCGAGGATGCCTCGGCGCTGGCGGTTGAGACCGCCTGCTCCCACGTCGCCGAGGTTCTGCGCGCCAACCCATTGGCGCTCGATGTCGCCGGGACCATCATCGATGCGTTCGCCCAAGCCAACAGTCATGTCACACAAGCGGCCGGCAGCGCACCGGCCGGCACGTGGGCGTGCACACTGGTGGTTTCCGTCGCCTGGCACAACCGGGTGACTGTCGGCAGCATCGGCGATTCCCGCTGCTACTGGCTACCCGACGAGGGCACGCCACGGACACTCAGCACCGATGACTCGGTCGCCCAGGCCCAGATCGATCTGGGCGTGACGCGCGAGCGAGCCGAGACCAGCTCGGGCGCCCATGCCATCACCAAGTGGCTGGGGCCCGGTTCGCACACCGTGCGGCCGTCGCTGCAGGCCGTCGACATCACGACGCCCGGCTGGCTGCTGACATGCTCGGACGGGCTGTGGAACTACGCCTCCCACGCCGCAGACATGGCCGAGGTGGTCAACTCGGCAGTTGCTGACAGCAAGACCGGCGACGACGACCCGGCCGCCTGGCAGGTGTGCGCCGCACTGGTCGATTGGGCGAACGAACGCGGCGGCCACGACAACATCGCCGTCAGCCTCGTGCGGCTGAAACCCACCTGATTTAGGGTCATCGACTAAACTCTCTCGTTGTGGAAATCAAGATCGGCATAACCGACATCAATCATGATGTCGTCATCGACGCGACTGAGGACGCCGACAGCGTCGTCAACGCGTTCCAGGACCAGCTCGGCAAGGAGCATGGCCTGGTGCGCCTGACGGACGCCAAGGGCCGTCTGGTGCTGATCCCCGCCGCGCGCATCGCCTACATCGATCTCGGCTCGCCCGAGCACCGGCCGGTTGGCTTCGGCGCCCTCGAGCAGTGAGAGACATCAATGAATGAACCAACCTTCGCCGACCTCGGGGTCGACGACATCTTCATCGACGCTTTGAAAGACGTCGGTATCGTCAGTCCTTTCCCCATTCAGGAGATGGCCATTCCGATCGCGCTGTCCGGAGCGGATCTGATCGGCCAGGCCCGCACCGGCACCGGTAAGACGTTGGCGTTCGGCCTTCCCCTCCTGCAGCACGTGCTGCTGGAAGGCGACGACGACTTCGACGACTTGGCCGTGCCCGGCAAACCGCAGGCGCTGGTGCTGACGCCGACCCGCGAACTGGCCAGCCAGATCACCGCCGAGCTGACTGCCGCCAACCGGTACCGCCACGCCCGCCTGTTGACGATCTACGGCGGGGTCGGCTACGACGACCAGGTGGACACATTGAAGGACGGCGTCGACATCGTCGTCGGCACGCCGGGGCGAATACTCGACCTGGCGGACAGCCGTCGACTCGATCTGTCGCAGGTGACGCACCTCGTGCTCGACGAGGCCGATGAGATGCTCGACATGGGTTTCCTGCCCGACGTCGAACGCATCGTCGCCAAGACGTCGCCGGCCCGTCAGTCCCTGCTGTTCTCCGCCACGATGCCAGCCCCAATTGTGGCCCTGGCCAGGGGCAACATGCACCAGCCGGTGCACGTGCGGGCCGAGGGCCACGACGCCACCCTGATGGTGCCCGAGACGACGCAGTTCGTCTACCAGACCCACGATCTGGACAAGCCCGAGATCCTGGGCAAGCTGCTGCAGGCGCCGGGCGTGGCGAAAATGATGATCTTCACGCACACGAAGCGTTCCGCCCAGCGGCTGGCCGACGAACTGGTCGATCGAGGCTTCAACGCCGTCAGCATCCACGGCGACCTGACCCAGCAGGCCCGCGAGCGGGCCCTGCGAAGGTTCCGCAAGGGCGACGCGACCGTGCTGGTGGCCACCGACGTGGCGGCCCGCGGCATCGATGTCGCCGGCGTCAGCCACGTCGTCAATTACGAGTGCCCCGACGATGAGAAGACGTACGTGCACCGGATCGGTCGCACCGGGCGGGCCGGAGCGTCAGGCGTGGCGGTGACGTTCGTCGACTGGGCCGACACGACGAGGTGGCGCGTCATCAACAAGTCACTCGACCTCGATTTCGCCGACATCGTCGAATCCTATTCGACGACACCGGAGTTGCTGGCCGAACTCGGCATCCCCGCCGACACCAAGGGGCGTCTCGTCGACGCCGTGCCGCGCGAGCGGGACGCCGAGCCGCGGGGGCGCCACGGCAAGCACGGTGACCGCCGCCGCGATGACGCCAATGCCTCGGCCGAGATCGGCCGCCGCGAGCGGGCCCGCCTTTCCGGCAAGACGTCCAAGGACGAGCCGGGAAGGACGCCCAAGGACGAGCCTGGAGAAACACCCAAGCAGCGCCGGCGCACACGCAACGGGAAACCCCGCGAGGCCGAAAAACTTAGCTGATCAGCCGTCAGTACACCATCTTCATCGCCCGGTGAACCTCGTTGATCGTCGCGTCCGCCCGTTCGTTGGCGCGAGCGATACCGTCACGCAGCACCGCGCGCAGGTGGTCCGGGGCCGCCAACAGTTCGGCACGCCTCTCCCGGATCGCAGCGAACCGTTCGTTGATTGCCCCGGTGACGAGGGCTTTCAAGGCGCCCGCTCCCCCGTCGCCGATCTCGTCGGCGATTGACTCCGGCGTCCTGTCGCTGCACAGTGCCGCCAGCAGCACCAGGTTCGACACTTCGGGGCGGTTCACGGGGTCGTAGGTGATGTGACGGTCGGAGTCCGTCACAGCCTTCTTGACGAGCTTGGCCGTCTGGTCGGCGCTCATGCCGATCTCGATCGTGTTCCCCTTCGACTTGCTCATCTTCGTGCCGTCCAGCCCCAGGATGTGCGAGGCCTCGCCGGCGCTGATCATGGCGTCGGCTTCGGGGAAGACGGGCTGGGCTGGGTCGGCCCGGCCGTACCGCTCGTCGAAACGCCGCGCGATCAGGCGCGTCATCTCGATGTGCGGCAACTGATCCAACCCGACGGGCACCAGATTCGCCTTGCAGAACAGAATGTCCGCCGCCTGGTGCACCGGGTAGGTCAGCAGCAGGCTCGACATGGCGCGCCCGCCGGAGTCGTCCAGTTCGGTCTTGACGGTGGGGTTGCGCCGCAGCTCGGCCTCGGTGATCAGCGACAAGAACGGCAGCATGAGCTGATTGAGGGCCGGCACCGCGGAGTGCGCGAAGATCGTCGTCCGCTGCGGGTCGAGACCGATCGCCAGGTACGTCGCGACAGCCGAATAGACGCGGTCGCGGATCGGCCCCACACCGTCGCGATCGGTGATCACCTGGTAATCGGCGATCACCACCCAGGTGTCGACGCCGGCGTCCTGCAGCCGCACCCGGTTCGCCAGCGAGCCGAAGTAGTGCCCGATGTGTAGTTCCCCCGTCGGCCGGTCACCCGTCAGAATCCGGTAGCGGTCCGGGTGAGCGGGCACATCCGACTGCAGCCAGGCACTGCGCCGCTCCCAGTTGGCCTGCGTGGCGCTGGCATCGGACGTGTTGATATCTGGCGACTCAGTCATAGCGGCACAAGTTTACCGTCGCACACGGACCGGAGCCGGATCATGCCCGTCCGGACCCAACGCGACGCAAGATCATCCGATAGCCGGCCTCTGTTGTCAGGTTGCAGCCCAGGTCATGATTCACTTTGCCGGTGCCGTGATAGTCGGAGCCGCCGGTGACGATCAGGTCATACGCCAGCGCGACCCGCCGCAACTCCGACCGGGTCTGCGCGTCGTGCAGCTGATGGTCGACCTCGAGGCCGTCCAGTCCGGCCCGTGCCAGCTCGGCGATCGCACGCACGGTGAGCACAGTGCGCGACTCCCGACCCCAAGGGTGGGCCAGCACGGCGACGCCACCGGCGGCGCGGACCAGAGCGATTCCGCTGGCCAGGTCGATCTTCTCGTGCCCGATGTAGCCTGGGCGCCCCACGTCCAGCCAGCGATCGAATGCCTGCTGACGGTCGCTCACCTCACCGTTGGCAACCAGCGCATCGGCGACGTGGGGACGTCCCAACGTGGTGCCGGGCCGCGCCTGGTCCAGCACATCGTCGAGCGTCACCCCCACGCCGGCGGCATCCAGCGCCGCCACGATCCGCGGTACCCTCTCGTCGCGCCCCTGCCGCACCACTCGTAGCGCCTCCGCCAGTCCGGTGTGGTCCGGATCGGCGCCGTAGCCGAGCAGGTGCACTGTGACTCCACCAGACTCGCAAGTGATCTCGATGCCTCCGAGCACCTCGACTCCGTGGACGCGCCCGGCAGCCTTGGCCTCCGCCACCCCGGCAAACGTGTCGTGGTCGGTGATCGCAACGGCATCCAGTTCGGCCGCTGCCGCCGCCACTATCAGCTCGGCCGGGCTGTCCGTGCCATCCGACACGCCGGAGTGACAATGCAGGTCGATGCGCATGCTCACATTGTGCTCTTGCGGTGCCAGAATTGACGCATGCGCATTGACACTACTCACCATTTCGATGCCCCTCCCGCCGCCGTCCACGCCATGATGACCGACCCCGCTTTTTGGGAGTCGCTCACCAGCGGCCGGGTCAACAATTGCCGGGCGGATGCCACCGCAGACGGCGTGCAAGTCGCGCTGGCGGTCAAGGCACCAGTCCAAGCCAGGCGCTTCACGGGCGACACCCTGGATGCGACGCTGGACGCCTCGTGGACCCCCACCGGCGACACCTGGACCGGCCCGATGGGCATGTCCGTCAAGGGCTTGCCCGCCTCGTTCACGGGGAGTTCGACGATCAGCCCGGACGGTGACGGCACCAAGGTCGCCTACCAGGGCGATCTGACCATCAAGATTCCCCTTGTCGGCGACAAGCTCGAGGCCAAGGCGGCACCATTCCTGATGAGCGTCATCGACAGCCAGCAGGCCGCCGGGGCGGCGTGGCTTGCCCGCGGCTAGATCACCCTGGTAAGGTGAGACGTTGCACGTCAGTGACGCGGTTGAGGAAGGCAAGGATACGTGGCGAACATCAAGTCGCAGATGAAGCGCAACAAGACGAACGAGAAGGCGCGTGAGCGCAACAAGGCCGTCAAGTCAGCGTTGCGCACCCACATCCGCTCGGTTCGCACGGCGGTTGCTGCAGGTGAGACTGACAAGGCCGAAGACAAACTGCGCGTCGCCGCCAGGGCTCTCGACCGGGCTGTTTCGAAGGGCGTGATCCACAAGAACCAGGCGGCGAAGCGCAAGTCCGCCATCGCTGCCCGCGTCGCCGCCATGTGACGCGGCTGCATCCACAAACAACAGTGCCCCGGGCCGGATGGCCCGGGGCACAGCTATGTCCGACGCGTCAGCTCTCGTTGGGGTCGACCTGAGCATCGTGTTGGGTGGCGTGGATCGTCCCAGCCACGTGATCGGGCGGCCCGTACAACGTGTAGAGCTTGAGTTCGACGTCACCGGTGTTGACGACGTTGTGCCACGTCTCGCACGGCACAAAGATGACGTCATTGACCTGGACGTCCTGGCTGAACGTCACCTTGTCGTTGGCGGGCCCCATCTCGACGCGGCCCGTGCCCGCCTCGATGCGAAGGAACTGGTCATGGGTCTCGTGAATCTCCAGTCCGATGTCGCCGCCGACCGGGATCGTCATGACGGTCAGCTGAAGGAACTTGCCCGTCCACAGCGTGGAGCGGAAGTTCGGGTTTTCCAGGGTGGTTTCCTCAATGTTGAAGACGTACGGCTGCGGGCCGTGGTCGGTCAGATCAAGCATGTTTCTCCTTAATGTGGGATCTTCCGGTGTTAGATCCTGTGTCAAGTGTAGGACAGCCGGGCCGCGTGGAGTGCCAGGACGAGTCTCTCCAGGGCGTAGTCGGCGTCGGTGGCGGCACCCTTGACCTGCGCGTCGGCCAGTGCGACAGCGCTGATGCCGCGGGCAACCCCCGCCGGGGTCCAGGATCGCGCCTGGACGGCCAGGTCCTTCAGCTTCCAGGGCGGCACGCCCGCGGCACGCGCCAGGTCGGGCGCCCCGAGGCGTCTGGGTGCCAGGTCGAGGTACTTGCCGAGAGATCGTAGGGCGCCGGCCAGGGCCGACGTCACGTACACCGGCGAAGTCCCGGTGGCCAACGCCCAGCGCAACAGGCCCAGCGCCGCCTGTTCCCGCCCGGCCATGACGGCGTCCGCGATCGCGAACCCACTGACCTCGGCGCGCCCAGCGAAATAGCGGTTGACAAGGTCGATGCCGAGCCTTTCGCCCGGCCAGTCGGACGCCAGTTGGGCCACCGCCGCCGACAACGCGTACAGGTCCTGGCCAACGGCATCGACCAGCGCGGTGGCTGTCGGGGCGTCGATCGTGATCTTGCGGCGCCTGGCCTCGGCGACGACGAACGCCGGCAGATCCCAGGCCTTGACGGCCTCGATGGCGACCCGCGCCACTTTGGCGCGAGCCAGCTGGTCGAGCACGGCCTTGCCCTTGACTCCCCCGGGGTGCGTCAGCGTGAGGCAGAGGTTGTCGTCCGGATGGGCGGCAGCGGCAACGATCGCCTCGGCCTGCTCGGCCGGCACCGCCGACAGGTCACGGACGACCACGATCGAAGCGGCGGCGAACAGCGACCCGCCGACAGCCTCGGCGAACCGGCCCTCGGCCACAGCGGCGGGCCCCAGATCGATCACCTCGGCGTCCGGCCGGGCGGACCTGGCCGCCTGGACCCGCTCGTCGACGGCGCGGTCGACGAGCAGCGGCTCCGAGCCGACGACCAGTAGGGCGGTGCCGAAATCACTCACGGGTCTATCGTGCCATGATTCGCCGACAGTTCCGCCTCGATCAGCGTGCCAGCGCGTGCTGAGCGTGGACCGTAATGCCCTGGGCGGACCGGATCAGCGCCACGCCACCGACCTGGTCGGTGCGGTACACGCGCATGCCGTCTGCTTGCAGCGTCGTCATCGTGCGCGCCGCCGGGTGGCCGTAGTCGTTGCCGGCGCCGACGCTGACGACGGCCACCACCGCGTGCGTGCCGGCCAGGAAATCCGCATCTTGACGCGATGAGCCGTGGTGCGCCACCTTCAGCACGTCGGCGGTCAATCCCGCCCCGGAGGCGGCCAGCAGGGCCTCTTCCTCGGTCTCGGCGTCCCCCGTGAACAGCACCCGTAACCCGCCGACCTCCAGCAGCCCGATCGTGCTGGCATTGTTCGGTGCCGGGTCTTCACCCGTCGCCGGTGCGGCAGTCGCCTGCATCAGCGGCCCGCTGCGGATGGTGGTCCACCGCACCGATCCGACGGTGATCTGCTGACCCGTCCGCGTCGCGGCGACGGGAATGGCGGAGTCACCGAGGAACACCGGCAGGCCGGTCTGGTCCGGAGCCGGCAACCCGGCCCTGACAAGCACCAGATCGATCTTGACGCGCCCACCAAGGCCGGCTGCGCCAGCCATGTGGTCGTCGTGCTCGTGGCTGAACAGCACCAAGGCGAGCCGGCCGATGTGCAAGTCGGCGAGGCACCGCGACAGAGCCGGCGGGTCAGGGCCGGCATCGATGAGCACCCCGACGCCGTCACTGACCCGCACGACCGCCGCGTCGCCCTGGCCGACGTCGCAGAACACGACCGACCATGGTCCCGGCCAACCAGGGGACGGTGCGGGCACGGCGACCGCCCCGATGAGCAAAGCCATGGTGACTGCGGTCGCCCACCACCGGGCCAACACGACCGGTGCGAGCCTGGCGAGCAGCCAGCAGACGCCCGTCAGAACGCCCAGCGCCAACAACGTGTAACCCCACTGGGCGCTCCCCCAGGCCAACGTAGCCCCCGGCAGGGCCGCCCCGGCTCGGGCGGCCAGGATGATCGGCTGGGCGCACCAACCGGCCAGCCAGCCGACGAGCCCGGCCGGTGGCCCGAGCGGCGACAACAGGCAGGCGATCAGCCCCAATACCGTCACCGGCCCAACGAACGGTTCGGCCACCATGTTGGCGAACAGGCCCACCAGCGACACCTGACCGTTCAGTGCCGTCACCAGCGGCTGGGTTGCGAGTTGTGCCGCGAGCGGAATGGCGATGGCCTCTGCCAGCCACGCCGGCGCCCAGCGCCGAAGCGCCCGCGCCCAGCCCGATGCCCACCACAGGATCCCCGCCGTCGCGGCCGCCGACATCGCGAAACCCCAGGAGTGCGACAACGCCGGCTGGATCAGGCACACGCCCATCACCGCCACACCCCACTGGCGCAGGCCCCGGCCTGGCGCCGACGTGACGCCGGTTGCCGCCAGCGCCGTCAGCCCCATGGCTGCGGCCCGCAGCACGGACGGCTCGCCACGGCACAGGGCGACGAAGCCGATCACACCCGCCACCGTCACACCACGCAGCCACCAGCCACGCGCCCCAGCCACGCGGGCAGCCGTCACCAGGAAGACCGTCATCAGCGTCAGATTTGTGCCGCTGACAGCGGTCAAGTGGGTGAGCGCCGTCACCTTGAACGCGTCCGACAACGCCGGGGAAAGGTTCGACACGTCACCTACCACCAGGCCAGGCACGAGTCCCGCCTGGTCCGGCGGAGAGTGCACCATGGCTCCGCGCAGACCCGCCCGAAGACGGTTGAGGGCCCGATCGACGACGCCGGGAGATCCGATGAGCGTCACATCGCCCAAGGCGCGCAACCGGATCACGGGGGCCAAGCCAGTGGCCGGCCAGCTGGGTCGGGCGGTCAACGCGATCCGCTGGCCAACCTCCAGCCGTGGACCATCCAGCCCCATCGTCAGTGACGCGGTCTGGCGCAGCGAATACTCCTGGCCCCGGCCCAGCAGCTGCCGCACTGAGACGTTCACCACCGTCTCGCCTTGCAGTATCCCGCTTGGCGGCCAGACGACGGGGTCGCCGGCGACCACCGCCTCCACGGCGACCACAGCCCGCTGCCGCGCGAAATCGGCGAGCGGTGAGCCGCTGTTGCCCCACCACCACATGGCGCCCACCGCCCCCGCCGCCATGGCGCCCAGCGCGGCGACGAGCAGGACACGCCGTTTCGTCCGCCAGACGGCCACCGCCAGGACTGCCACGGCCACGGCAAGGGCGAGCCAAGCCCAGGAACCCGTCACGCCGCACCAGACGCCACCCCATACGACCAGCGCCAGCGCTGCCATGCGCAGGTCGACGGGTTGAGAATCAGATGCAGACATACGGCTCGAGCTGCGCCAGCGTCTTCGGCCCTATGCCGCTGACCTCGTCGAGTTCTGCCACAGCGGTGAACCGGCCGTGCTGGTCGCGCCAAGCCAGGATGTTCTGTGCCGTCACCGGCCCGATGCCTGGCAGCGTCTCCAGTTCCACCTGGGACGCCGTGTTGAGGTTCACCTTTCCTGCCGAAGCAGCCGGAGACGCACCAGAGCCCTCGCCGCCGCCACCATTGATCTGCCCCTGCGGATGCTGCGTTGTGCCGATCACGATCTGAGACCCGTCGGCGACGACGGCCGCCAGGTTGAGCTGCGCGGGGTCTGCCCCGGCGGCCAACCCACCGGCCGCCTCGATCGCATCCTGCACCCGCGCCCCGGGCGTCAAGCTCACCACACCGGGCGCCGCTACTGCCCCCATGACATGCACTTTGATGCTGGCCTGCGGCGACGGCTGCGCCTCGGGCGTCGGCTCACTGCTCGGCGCGGGGTCGCTCGATGCGACCGAGACCGCCGGGGCCAGCGGCACAACGTCGGCGCGACCGTGCAGGAACGTCATGACGGCAAAGACGACGCCCACAGCCAGCGCGACGACTACCACGATGACGTGCTCTTTGCCGAAGTCGATCACGCCACGCCACCGGGCGCGGTCAGGGACCATCTTGGGGTCCGGCTCCCAATCGGCGTCCACTTCCTTGATGTCTTCTTCGGAGGTGTCGTCGTAGGTCGGCCACAGTAGCTTCCAGCGGGCCTGGGCGGCGGCGTCGGTCTGCGCACGCGTCAGCGGAGCGTCTTTCACGCCTTCATCATGGCGCTACCTGATCTGCCGGTATCACGGACGAGAGGATCTGTGGACAATGCTGCAACGAACCGTCCCGCTGTGGAAAACCCTGCGGACTGAACGGAACAGAAAACTAGCCGACCACGATGCTGACGAGCTTCGGCAGGCGGACGATGATCTTGCCCACCGGACGACCGTCCAGCGCCCGGCACACACCAGGGTCGGCCAGCGCCAGCGCCTCGGCTTCGGCCTGCCCGATACCGGGCGGCACGTCGATCTTCGCCCGCACCTTGCCTTGCACCTGGACGACCATGACAACCGAGTCGCGCACCAACAAGGCAGGGTCAGGCGTCGGCCACGCCGAATTGGCGACCGACGGCTCATAGCCCAGCCCGGCCCACATCTCTTCGGCGACGTAGGGAGTCACCAGGCTCAGCGCCTGGGCCACGAAACCGACAGCCTCGCGCACGGCCG
>JGI20166J26741_11662029_pt1 | contig 11144 bp, 5 predicted proteins | sample TergutCu122P5_FD_26741 | JGI IMG/M metagenome (IMG submission 26741) | reverse complement strand
CTTTACTAGGAGCTCCATATATATACGAAATTAGTAGCCTAAGGGTTAATATTATTAAATGGCAAGTGAAATTTAATCCAGTAGCCTAAGGGTTAATTTGATATTTCTCATTTTTGGCTTACTGCCTTTTGGCTGGTTTATTTATATTTATTTGAGACATTTCTTTGTTTGTTTGTGAGAATATCATTTTTGACTTACGTACCCTTTTTCAGAAATAGAACTAGGTCATGAAACAAGGACTTGGTGTACAACTTAAAGAAAGAAATTTAGCTGAATAAATCTTGGTGTACGAACGGTTAATACTTCATTATAGTGTAACATGTCAGTCATCATCAGCTAGCAATCATAAAATGTTCTTATGTTTGCCTGAAACTGTCTTAGGCAAGGAAGCAGTGAATGCCACATTACCAGTAGGAGTTGTTATGTGCCGAGCAATCCGCGACTATTACCAGCGGTTTGGATATAAGGTAAATTTTATGACTAGTCATGAAGTAGAATGATATATAGTTGTTATATATGTAACTTATTTTTCTTGTATTGCCAATCAAAAGTTGCAAAATGCCTGTATTAGCTTCACCATGCTCTGTGCATGTAACAACTTTACAACTGCTGAAATTATTTTGGTGAAAATTAATATTGGGACATTTTATGGCAACATGTCAGTATGTGCCAGGTTTTGTTGAAATTAGACAACAATAATGGCTACTGTACAGTAAAACCTAAATGATACACTGCAGGCTTGTAGGGCACAACCACAAATAGGAATCTCGGGATGAGATGTGTGGAGAGGCATGGAGAGGGAGTGGTCATTGTTGTTCCCATAAGAATGAATATCTGTTATTAAGAGCAGATGTAGTTTAGATTGCAATAGTACATGTCTTATTAGAAGTGGCTGGAGTCACTAGGCTAGCACACATTTGTGTGTGGGTACATATGTGTGTGTGTGTGTGTGTGTGTGTGTGTGTGTGCATGCTTTGTTTCTATTCAAGCTTTTGTTTCAAAACTGATGTGCCTGTGTGTATATCTCATCATTAAACACACAGGATATAATTATTCTGAATATATACAATTTAAGGTTGTCATGGTACATTGTGGTTTTCTGTGATGTGATGGCATGTAGCTTGGTAAAATTGTTTACTGGTTAGACCACATAAATGATGGAAATGAAGCTGCACCAGGTCAAGATGCCTAAGCCCTGACAGGAAGAAATGTGAAGAGGATGAAGCAGTAGTAGTAGTAGTAGTAGTAGTAGTAGTAGTAGCAGCAGCAGCAGCAGCAGTAGTGGTAGTATTGTTCTGGAGGAACCTGCTGTCTCTTGCCTCCCCAAAGTTGTGAGCAGCAGGTTTGTTGAAAAGTTCATGTGTCTGCATGGTGCCACATCTTGAAATACTTCTTTTCTAGAAATCTTGCATGATGTGTTGAGGTGATGAAAGTTTTCATTGTTTTAGGTTGGCTTCAAACCTGCAGGTGGCATTCGTACAGCAAAAGATGCCATTAATTGGCTAATCCTGATAAAGGAGGAACTGGGAACACCTTGGTTGTATCCAGACCTCTTTCGTATTGGAGCTTCTGGCCTTCTGACAGATATAGAGAGGCAGTTATACCACTACATCACAGGAAGATACGCTGCACAGCATGAGTTCTCACTGGGTTAACATATTGTACCTTCCTCTGTTATGTTTAATGTGTATGATGTTATGAAGGGAGCCAATACATACCTCCACAAAATTTCATGGGTTTTCCAGCATGTGATAAAAGAATTTTAAAGTAATGCCATTTTTTAAATACACCAGATGTTTCCTTACAAGAATGAAAGCACGGTGATGTGGAGGTGGCAGAGGGTCACTGTTGGGCAAGAATGCTAGCGTTATGCTGCAGCTGTTACTGAGCAGACACTGGTGTTTATTGACTGCATTATGGTGCTGTTTTAGTATGTATGTACATTGTGTGTGTGTATGTAATATAATTATACCTGGTTTTTGTATGGTTGGGAACTGGGGTCTCTTATGTGCCAGCAGACCATAATTTTCATAGTCAGTGTTATGTAGACTTAAACGTTACTTATCAATACAACTAAAAAGAGAGGCTCCAATGCCAGTAGTTACAGTCAAGTGTTTAGTACCCCTTTTTGTATTAATCTCCGGTTCAAGCACTGATCTGTAGCGAGGTCATCCAGACTGAAATTTTTGTACATTTCCGAAGGTCCTCTGGTAAAAGGTAGAATGAAATTGCTGTCTCCCATTTGGGGAGTTCTGAAGCTTTGATTTTAATGCAGTACTAAAAGCATAAGTGGGTTTGAAAATATGCCCCTTTGCTATAAATGCTTCATTGTGTACAGTAAACTTAGTAGGAACTGAAGGAGCTGTTGTGCATGGTGACTAGGCTTTGGGCTGTGGGCTGAATGACTGAGGAATTGTGGTTGGATTCACAGCAGGGCCAAAGATTTTTCTCCACTCCAAAGCATGCTAACCAGTTCTGGTGCCCACTTGGCCTCCTGCTCAACAAGTACTGGGGCATGATCCCTGGGGGTAAATTGGCCAGGCTGAAGCTAACCAACCACTCATTGCCATCTGGTACTGAGGTCAAGAATGGGTAGAGCTATACCTGCATGCCCCCCACATGCCTCTGTGGTGTGCACAGGAAAAGCCTTACCTTTACTATTAGTAGGAACTGTGGACAACTAATTGTGTGCTTTAGTAATAACTATATGTTAATAATTCTCACCAGTAGACTGCATAAACATGATTAGTTTTTTATCCAACTATTACCATGGTTTCTGGTGTACCTTAAAATTGGACATTATTGCGAACTTGCAACCCTTACCTTATCATGTTGCATGACCTTACCTCTCTGGATGAGACATAATTTTTTACTTATGTTTCAAGTAGTTCAGACTGTGTTAAATAACCGCATAGGAAGCTTATTTTTCATTGTCATGTATCAGCTGTTTATGTATCAAATTGCTGCTTGTTAACAGTGTTGTTGCATTTATGAGCCATGTGTAAAAGGCTGCAATAAACAATCAACAGGTATTTTGGGATATGCAAGGAGAATGGTGTAACTTGATTTTATAGCACCATACTGCAAAGAATATTGTGGAAACTAAAGGATGATGGAGAGCAGTATTAATATCTCGCTTGTTACTTTCACTCTTTACGCAATGCAAATGTGATAAGTAAATGAAGCAGAATTATGTGGGTGGGGAATTTATGAGGCATGAGGTTGAGGGGGGTGAAAAATGTGCTGTATTTTAGAAAAAATAATTAAATGGAAGAGTCATTACTTCTGAAGTGGCAGGTGTAATGATGAAATAATATAAAAATGGTTCTTAAACATGCATTACGGTTTCATGGGAATTACTGCTGAGCAGTGTTGTCACAGACATAGTGTAAAATGTGAAAAGCTACCTGTGCCAGTCCCACCATCCTCTATGATTGGTCCAAGTTGCACCACTTTGAATGATACCATTAGTGGATATCCTTGTTGGGTTTCCAGAATATAGAGAATAAGTCAAACTACTGGTTCATGCTGTACACCACATAAACTATTTAGTAGTGACTGAAAGCTTGGGCAGTTGGAAGAAGCAAGTACAACTACAGCAGTCTCTTTCTAAAAACATGATTTTTCATTATTTTCTCGGTACATCATTTTTAGTCCATTTAATGTGCACTTTAATACACTATGTTATTTTGTGTCCTTCACGTCGTGTTACCAAAATGTAGATGAGTTGTGGATCTCAAGGAGCAAGTGTACAAATGCTCGGTGAAAAACTGCGTTCATATTCGACGATTAGAGGTCAACACAGAATGGCCTGTCTTTATAAATGCATTTAACCAATTAATCTGCCAGTGACTCACAGCATGCCAACAAAAATACATTTATTGCACACAGCAAGATTGTGTACAGACACGAGTGCCTATATTTTTTTTTCCATGAAGATAAAGACCTTGCTTATTATGTAAATACCAATGATGTTACGCGAAACAAACAATGCATATGAGCTCTGATACTTGCTGCAGCGCTTATGATAGAGTCATCGTCCACTGTAACAAATTACTTTTCTGATATAAGTTTTGACTGCAAGGTTAAAAGAAGTGTTCAAGAAAGTAAAGTTTTTATTAAGCTTGGGTGATGCATGGTTCTTATGTCTATCAAGAAAACCAGTTCTAGCGTGGCAGGTTGTAGGAAGGTCCGTACGTTATACAAGGCTGTGTTTTAATTAACTGTGGATCGACTCCACCTTGAATGCTTCAGTTCTGTACACCAAGCCCTAATTTTCTGCACTTGTTGGTTTGCTGAAAAAAGTGGGTGAAAAAGAAAAGGCGTAAGTAAATAATAACGCATACGTGTAATAGAACGGAGCCAGTCAAAGAAATTCTAAGTCAGTGTTGTGTATTCACAAAGTGCAAAGCAAAAAAAGCTTAAAATAAGGACTACCTGTATATACTAACATGTGATACTTCTCTCTCACACAATAGCATGAATGTCTTTTTTCACGCAGAGATGACATTCTTCAGACTATATTCTTAACGGTTTTAGCATATTATTGGATCGTAAGTCGACATCAGTCACGGATCACAGGTCTCAATGTTCCTACACAGAGTTAATATCCAGAAAAACATAATCTTATCAATAAAGACCGTAAAAATCCTTGAGTGTGATGTCGGGAGCATTGCATTAACGGTACCACTGTACTATTCCCTTTGATTTCAATAGGTCAAACTGACACCATTATCACGGCCCATACCATTCAAACTCTCCTTTGGAGAACAAGAACAAGTTATTGGTACATACGTATGTAGTCAAAAACACAACTATATTCCTTATATTACGTTTACTATAACTACGATACAACTACATGTTTCGGCCATCAATGTTGGCCATCTTCAAGTGGGAGTTCTATAATCTTTGGTAGAGCGCGGAGAACCAGTAATCCATGGCCAAGTCTGTGGACAAGTGTACGATTCGTGGGCACGTGTGTGAGCCACAGATGCTTGTGCACAGATGTGTGAGCAGTGGTTGGCGAGTGGCTTGACGACGGCTGCAGACTGCAAAGTTAATTTGTTAAAATAGTAACTGAGAATTTTTCGCAGAATGTACACAGATCAAGTTGTAACAGTCGTGCAGGATGAAGAAAATCGAGTGGTAACTGTTGTGCAGGACGAAGAAGGTTTAATTACAGAATTGTGTAATTTGATGCAAAACATCTCTCTGAAGGCAATAGAAAAGGATAATGTGTTCAAAATTGGACTGTCAGGTTATTAATTTCAGATATGTCATTCAGTGTTTTGGAATTCATACGCATCGTAATGGTCCATTTTAATTTTGCTTTGTAATATTATCCTGTTCTCAGGTGGATCACTCACGAAGTTTTTATCTATTGGATTACCGAAACTTGATACTGACTGGTCAAAATGGATATTTTTCTTTTGTGACGAAAGAGTTGTACCATTCGAGAGTGCAGATTCAACGTACGGAATATACAGGAATGCTTTAATAGAAGTTCTGCCATTATCCGAAAAGCAGTTTGTAAAGATAGATCCCCATTTACCAGGTAGGACATGCACGTAAATTGACATTTCCTTTCAAGATACCTTGTAACATGCAGTACACTCTAGATCATTTATTATGTATCTAAAGATGACATAATACAAATCTAGCAGCTAGCAAATTTAAGACATTCTCATGATACATAAACGTTTATTATCTTAATTCCTACACACATTATTTGCGAGCCCCAGAAACTTTAATGATGTGTTTATTTTTATCGTCTAGGTTTCGTATTTTAAGTTTGTAGACCTGTGTATTAGGGGAATGGTTTTGGAATAGTATTTTTAGTGGTTAAAGGCCAGTTCCCAAGTTTATGATGGAGTTTGTTGCTGTTGGTGACTGCAGTATGCTGATATAACAAACTGTGATTTGGTGTGTTTTATTTGCGCATCTTACATAACGAGAACACCCCCAGAATAAAGTGACAGTGTGCACTAATGTTGTTCTTGCACAAAAATGTAGCAACAGTTACAGTTTAGTCCTGTGATAGAAAATAGTGTTTAGTCACTTTCAAAAAGATGAAAAATCTTTGTTTTTGTTTTAGAATTTTGATGGCAGCTTTACTTTCTTGTGTTTAAGTTAAGCATAATTTTGCAACCTATAGTTACTTTGCTGCACTAAATGTAAACTTAGCAGGTCCACTGTGACATTACATAACAAAATAAGTTGTTTAATTCTTAAACTTTACTCTTACTTCTTTCTGTCAAATCATAACTTCGAGAATTATCAAGGAGTTGATGCATGTGTCACTGTATGCTCACTAGTTAACTTAAAGAAACTTGCAGAAGTGTTATATTCATTTTGAATTTCCCTAAACATATGACTACTATTATGGTAGGTACAGAGGGTTTAAAAGGATAAGTGTAAATATACTATGTACTGAAATGTTTAGAGACTGATGGAAGTTTTATGTTTTTCAGCAAGATGATGCAGTTGATATGTAATTTAGTGAACAGTATTTTACATACTTTTATTCATGTACTTTCAGTTTTATTGCAACTGCAACATTGAATATCCAGTGAAAGTAACGTTCACTCTGGAACAGGCTGTGAAGGCCCACAGGGGGTGTAGGGGTATAGCTTTACTCTTTCTTTAACCTTGGTGGTAGGTGGTCAATGCCATGCCCTAGCTGCTCTACCCCTGGGAAAGAAATGTGGTACCCATTGTGCAGGAAGCTTGGGTCCCAGGGCAAGTGTGGATGGGGGTGGAAAATCTTGCCTGACTGACATTTTAACCACGACCGTCTGGCCCACAGCTAGTCACTAAACCATTTATGCTGTCAGCCCACACTTGATATACAGTGTAGTTCTTACTGGGAAAGCAAGTGAGGTGTTCTGACTGAAAATATTGAAGTGGCTTACTCACAGGATGATTAAGTGTGTTTGATGATAATAGATAAGATAACCAAGAATTAATATTCACTGGCTGGCACATGGTCCATATTGCATCTCATGGTAACTGATAATATTTTCATCTGTCTTATCAGCACAAGAATTAATTTGGAATGTCATATGAGATGGATTTAATTATTATCTGTTTCAGTTAATATCATAAACTTACTTTGCCATATCAGACCATGTGCCATGTGCCACACATAGCAATATGAATTTTCTCATCTCCCTGTTAATTTTTAATACTGATAATCAATTAACTCATTATTGGTTTATTATTGAAACAGTATAAATGCTTTTATTAATTGTCATCTTATTGCATTCCACGTAAAACAGCAATCTGAACCAGGATTGCATAAAGCCTCTAAGGATAGTTTGTGAGTTGTTCTTCATACATTGTCAAACATAGGTTCAGAAGGCCTGAATGAATGTCTTTACAGTTTTCTTTTATACATCTTTTTTCTTTGCATAAAATAAAACTTTCTAATGAAAAAATGTGTGTGTGGTGCCTTGTTTGTGATGATGAAGTGCTGTGAAGTGTTTGTATGTGCACAGAGAGACTTGATGTTGAGGCAAGTCAGTATGAATGTTAAGCTTGGACATTTCACATTGTCATTACTCTGATATGTATGCATGTCCCATGAGTATGTGCAAATTGAGATTTTATTGTTCAAAGCATGAATACAATCATTTTATGAACTGTCCGTAGGCTACACAGTGCCTTTCATGGACCCCACCTTAGCAAATAAGCTACTGTGTAAGTAACCCTGTTGCTTCCCTTTTCCCAAGGATAGGATGGTAATGAACATGCTGATCCATAAGTACTGTATTTTTTACCAGTGAAAATTACTGATGACACTATGTTGTAAGGAGTTTGGAGTGACTGACCTGACATCTGGTAACACTGTGTTCTTGACACAGCTGAAGAAGCAGCCAAAGATTACATAAAGAAAATGGCAGTCCACTTTCCACCTGACTCGCTTCCAAGGTTTCATCTTTTATTGTTGGGAATGGGCCCGGATGGACACACCTGTTCCCTCTTCCCAGGACATCGCATTTGTGATGAGACTTCTGTGTGGGTTGCGCCTGTTACTAATGCTCCTAAGCCACCTCCATCAAGAATCACACTTACCTTTCCAGTTGTTAACAATGCCGAGTGCTGTGTGTTTGCTGTTTCTGGAGCAGCAAAGGCTGACATAATCAAGGTATGACATCATCTTGCTGGAATCAGCATTTGTCTAATTGGGTAGGTGGATACCAAAATTTCAAGGGGAACATACTGCCTCAGTTCCCACTAACAGTAGCCTCAAGACCCATCTACTGTCAGTGAACACATTTTTGCCTGTATTTAAATTGATCTGTTCATGACTGTACCATGCTGTGATAGTGATTATTAGTGTGGACACGCCCATTGTAGCATAGAGAGATTATCTGAGTGGCTTTTGTCTGGAACATGACTGTCCTTAAAGTGTGGATTGCGCCATTGTCTCTGTCATCAGAGTAGAAGATGGAGACATTGTTTTCCCCACAATAATACCCACATATCACACTGCATGGTGTCGTGCCTCAGAAGACTGCAGTTACAGTGTATCACATGTATCTGAACTTAGATGACCTCCTATCACAGTTCACATTTATCATTAAATCCTTGCACAGAACATGTTTAACTTTTGTGCATGCTTATAAGGTGACCTGTGATTTTCCAGATGATGATTTAGGAAAAAAAATCTTGTCTGTACGCAGGTAAATGGGGTACATAACTTCACTGCCATGGCAAAACTAAGTGTTGTATGTGGGGGCCCATATTTTGTTTGACAGTTTATTTGTTACTTCCCACTGCTACACCTGCACATGTATGGGTGGGCTGCTGGACAGCTCTAATGTGATAAGTAAGCTGACAGGAAGTGATAGATGTTATCTGTCACATAAAATAGTAACCTTGTAGTTTTATTATTGGTTACATCATGGTACTGTCTTTAATTTTTCCTGAAATCTTTCATTGTTTGCCATTTATAAGAGGTATGTGAATGATTCGGTGAGTGAATGTATGAATAAATGCAGCAGTTAAGAGTTGAGTTGCAGAGAATACTGATAGATACATGAAATAAACGATCAAAGGTGCATTAAATATTTCACTTTTGTTAAGAGAAGTTAACCTTTGCTTTTCAGCGCATATTGAAGGATAAAGATGACCTTCCAGCTGGACGGGTAAAGCCAACGGACGGAACCGTTCATTGGCTGCTGGATTCTGAAGCTGGTGTATATATTGGGGACATGTAATAATGTATTTGTAAGATTTGTATGAAATGGCCGCAGCTGAGGTGTGGTCACTGCAGTTTACATTTATATTGAAGTTGGGGAAGGAGACATTTCAAATACTGGCTATCATAATTTGTCATATGTATATATGCAGCCTAATGTTGTATGATAAATGGAATTGTCAACATGACAGTGAATGTGTTCAGGTGCAACCAAACAAATCAGTTTTATGTGTCTTGCTGCAGTTTCATGTGTTATGTGCTGAGCTAGCTTGCAGTCAGCACTGGCCATTGCCACCATATTGAGTGTTCCTGCATATTATAGTGTATAGAACGGACTGTGAAGTGGTACATGTCATAACATTCCTGCTTCTATTCAGGGGTGGATTCAGTCAGCCTTGTGCAATATATTGTTCTGTTTGGACTGAATCAAGGATAATTAATGTGGTTTTCTTGGATGTGACACCTTGAAATGTGGTAGATAGTTACAGCGTATTGTAGGGGCATGTGTAACATTCTGCAAAATATCATTATGTAACATTGCACACATATTTTAAAATACATGGACTTTTAGGGGGTATTTTCAGCTGTGGTTGGTACTGAGTGACAGTATTTTAGCTTTTCTGTCATTGGACTTTGGCAGATCTGTCTGAACTGCAGTTAATAGCAACTGTATGTACCAGAATATTTGGTGACTGTGTAACATGACCCTTCTTCACAGTCTTCAATTTTCAGGAAAATACCTACACAGAAAAAACATGTTTAACTTTGTGTGTAATTATGCTCAATTCAGAAAAAAATTATCAACACATTTGGGTAAGTACAGTAATGAAACATTGTTTAAGATACATGGTTTCTTAACAATGCTTATGGTCAATTATTTCTTTTATCCCCCCCCCGGCCCATGAATTTTAAGTCGTTCATTGCATGTGACACACCTTTATTAGTACAAGGGCTGGCACACAAGTAATGCCACATGTTTTTTTCTCAGTAACTATAGTTACAGTTGTAATGAAATCTACATATATCATGAGTATACATGCTTTACAGAGTTCCCACCCTTACTTGCTATTCTGTATGCCAGTCATGTAAAACTCTGGTGAAGCGTCGGAGCTCTTCACGCACGCTACATTTCAGCACGTCATTGTCTGCAAAATGGCATCTTTGGAGTGCATCCTTCAGGGGGCCAAAAAGATGGCAGTTGGGGGGTGGCTAAATCAGTACTGTAGGGAGGATGAAGGCAAACCGTCCGCTGTATTGTTACAATTGCCTGCCTTGTGCACAGTCTGGTGTGCGGTCTGACATTGTCCTGCAGGAACAGTTCTTGATTCATATTACTGTTTGCCCTGGCCTTTTGAATTCATTGTTTTAACTTCTTTAATTTCTGCACACTTTGCTCTGAACTGACTGTGGCATCTCTCTCCAAGAACCATCCTGAATCAGCACATCAAACTTGCTTTGGTCTGTTGTCACTGCCGTGGCATGTCAGCCACGGAGGAGATTGTCAGCAGTGTCCTCTTCACTGCTCTTCAAACAACAGACCCCAGATCTGACTGACCTAACATCTATGGCATTCTCATCTGCATGCTTCTCAAACATCTCGTGAATCTCAATCAGACTGGAGCCTTCTATAGTAAGAAATTCAGTTAACTCTCTCTGCCTATTGTGCATGCCCACAACATCCCCGTTTGCACAGCTGTCGTGTCGGACACTCATGACAGACTGGAGCAGTGATGATTGTGGTGGAGATGGACAGTGTCACTATCTGGTGGGTAAGGCAAGAAACTCTACCTGGTGCCACATTTAAAAGAAAAAAATAGGAGGTATTACTTTAGCAGTGACCTGCATACTGCTTGTACTGACAGTACTACTGCTGTGACCTGCATACTGCTTGTACTGACAGTACTGCTGCTGTGACCTGCATACTGCTTGTACTGACAGTACT
>JGI20166J26741_11661918_pt1 | contig 11146 bp, 6 predicted proteins | sample TergutCu122P5_FD_26741 | JGI IMG/M metagenome (IMG submission 26741) | reverse complement strand
ACTACATTGAAGGACAGTAAAACTTTGAAACATGTATCTATTTTGTATCAGTTGTAAATAAATAGTTGCCACTATTAAAGTTCCAACCCTCGTACATTCATGTATGCGAACACACTTAAACCACCATGCCGAGCAATTCGTTTCATATATTTATGCAGCAGGGAGAATCACTGCATTTTTAAGACATGCTAAATGATCTCTGTTTTATTTCATAATTTTATCTTTTTATGTTGTTTTTCATAAAACATGGGCTAAAATTTAAGTACCAATATGGTTATGTGGATGTTAAATATTTCTTTCTGAAGAGTTAAATATGATTATTGTTCTTTCAGTAAATGTGAGACTTGCACATACTTGCACATACCTAACAGATGCATGCTTCAGAGTATTTAAGTAGAAGTATCAGTAGATGAAGAATAATGTATGCAGGTTTTTGTTGTTGCCTCAGATTTGTCAGAGAAATTCCACTGGCAGTTTGTATTATATTATTGTTTTTATTGCAGTGGACTTATAGTAAAGCTGTTACAATTCTGTGTGTGTTGGTTCAGTAAAAAATTGTGAAATTGCTTTCAGTATCTCATAAAAACTTGACTACTTACTGGTTTTTTATGTCACCTGTAATGCTACATAGAACAAGAAAGGCTTGATGCTAGACGCTTGAAATCAGACTTAATGTAATTTTTAAGCTGTCTGGTTATTTCAGATGCATAATATGATATATAAGGTGGAGAAAAAATTTTAGCGGTCGTATAAAATATTTTTATGAATACATGAGACCGGAACGGGTCAACAAGTGGCCCAACCCATGACAGATATATGATGAATATATTATAAAGTGCTGCACTTAGTATAGTTACAGGACATATTTGTACCCCATCTGAGGAATTCCACTTTGATTCTGTGTATTATATTTTCCATGAGATCAGGCCACTTGACTACTCATTTTCGAGTCCAGGTCATGTTGCATATATCCCAGGCATTTTAACATGTGTGGATCTGGCCCGTTGCAATGCAAGTGACTGCTGTCTGTGGGAATGCATTGCATTTTTTAATAATCCATTTGACTTGTAATGTTGTGTGACTGCTTTAATAAGCTGGAATTATGGTGTCTAGAATTTGTAAGGTGTTAAGATCATGAAATCATGTTATTGGAGCTTTTTTTGGTTTGTTTTGTTTTGTAATGTGAGATATAGTTAATTTTCTTCATGAAGGCTTGCATTCATATTAGTATGATATTTTTGCTGTTTATTCATCATGTTCTAATGTGTACAGTTGTACAGTTTCGTTCTTTCCATACATTATTTTCTTTATCAGTACAGGAAGTTACACCCAACCCTTGGAACCAGGCATTTGCTGGATATTCAGATTGTTACTTGTGTTTGTCGCAAGAATTTTTGATGCTTGGAGATCCTTAGTGATATGAAGACTGTAAAATCTTGTGGTTGCTGTAACTTTAACTTACCTGTGTTTGTAGTCATGGACATTATAATATTAGAAGTTATTAACTGTTGCTGTAATTTTTTGTGTCTTCTGATGTATTATTGTAATGGTTTTTGAATGCAGTGACTTTGTAATGAGTCTTCAGATGTTTTCTCATTACATTGTTTTTTAACATATTTCAGTTTTTACTCTTAGGGTTTTGTGAGCGTTTTTTCCAGTTATCACAAACTCTAATGACCCCCAGTGAGCTGGCTCTTGTACCTACTATATCTGTATTCACATCATTGTATGTGTGTTTGTGTGTGTGTGTGTGTATGTGTGTGTGTGTGTGTGTGTATATATATATACATACATACGAGGTATAGTGTCACAGCTGCAAAGCTTATGTTTTTTGCTTTGTTTCTTTAGGGCATCTGCACACTCTCCTCAGGTTGCAGTAGCACCAACAACACAGGCCAGGGATCCACGGCTTATGTCACGCGACCCACGCAACAGAAATTCCAACACAACCACTTCCACGTTGTCACCATCCACTCGAACATCTAAACGTGTTGACTCTTCAGAAGAGAAAAGTGAATTATCCCGCACAAGCATTTACAGTTCTGCCATAACATCTTCTAGTGTTGCATCTACAAATATGACACATGGTCGGTTGGAAAGTGGAGGTGATGTTGATTTGAGAAGTTTCCACAGTAGGCAGCCACAGCCAAGCACGGGATTTGAGTCTAGGACAGATGTGGATTTACGACAGAACATGCTTGTTGGGGCTTCATCCTATAATTATGGTGACACAGATCTCAGAGGGGGAGGGGGTGATGTGGATTTGAGGGGAATGCTGAGTCTGCCATTCAAGCCTGTTCCTATGCACACGCCTGCAACAGAAATAGATGCTTCATTAACAAGTCATCCTCCTATCCCATACAAGGTTGTGACCATCACAATACCACGGCCTGACTACTCGGGGTTGAAATTGAATACATCGGACCCCCAGGTGAGAAAGAAATGAAATAAATATTGAAATCACTAAAATTTATCATTATTAATGAAAAAGTCACAGTTCAGCTTTCATTTCACAGGATTTATTTGCATCTAAGTCTAATGAGTGGAATTTTATATTTTATAGGTTTGGAATGATCCAAGGTTACGTAAGCTCTTCAAGGTGTCCGGCAATTCTGTGGACAGTCCTGCCTCCCCACCCCCACCACTCCCTCCTCCTAAGCAGCTACCCTCTCCTGCTGCAAGAAATGACCCTCGGCGACGTAGTGTTCCAGAGGCACCCCATTCTACTTCAGGCACCCATCTCCATGAAACAGCACCAGTATATTCTGAAATGATGTCTCAAAATACCATGAGCTTAATGCATGGCACTGGCATGCTTCCCAGTATTGTTCCATCCTTGCCAGCAGTACTTCCATTTGATCCCAGACATCCCAGGAATCCAAGAAATGCACCCGGAATTTTGGGTCCTGCTCCACTACCAATCAACTACTGCCCAAATACTCCAAGATTTGAGGACCTTGAAGAGGGCAACAGCAATGGTTCTGACACAGATCTTAGGATGTTCTATGGAAACAGTGGTCCCATATGGGAACAGCAGTTACCACAGTCACAAAGTCAGCGTATGCACCGAAACAGAAATTGGCGGAATAACAGACGAAATCAGCAGCGGTTCCAGGCCCAGCAGAGGGAGCAGAAACGGTCTTTCACTCCACCTCTGTGAAGAGGAATAATTAAAATGTGAGGATAAAATAAACTTATAAGTACTGACAATAGTGAACAGTGTTTACAGATATTATGCAAAATGCGAAAATGTGCCAAACTGCACACCTGGTATGGGTAGCATAATCAAAAGTGTAGGAGAAATGTTTAGAAGAGATACATAGAATTCAGAGGTAAGAATGATTATCCTGTGATCTGTACAGTAGTGATTTTATGAATTGGTCACATTTTAACTCATACCAATAAATGTTGGTTAATTCTGCCAAAATGGGCGAAGAATATTACAATGAACAATAAACATTTCAAATTTCATCCTGTGACAGCACATAATTTTAGCTGCTTTGTTTTTTCACAGTGGACAGAAGTTGTTAATTTCATTTAGCGATCTCAGTCATTTACACTGACAAAGTTAATTTTGTGGCTTTCTCTTTTGTTAATTTCTGTTATTTTTCTTGGAACTGTGAAATGTAATGCATTCACCACCAAAATATTTGCCATGTACTGCAATGAAGAATTTGCAAGAGCTCTGGTATTGCAAGTGCTCATGCGACAGCACATAGTGAAAGAAGAATTTAGTGCTTTATGTTTACCAACAGATGCACTTATTTATTAGTCTTAGAAAGTACTAAATTTTAGTACTTTCTAAGACTAATAAATAAGTGCATCTGTTGGTAAACATAAAGCATTTATATCAAGATGCATGGTGCAATGATAAAGATGAAGAATTTAGTATTAGTCTGTGTCCAATTTTGAATGCATATTCACATGAAAAGTCTGTAGTATGAAAAAGCGCATTTTGGTAGTTGGGTGAATTATGGTATTCTGGGAGTAATGAACCCTTTCCTATATGTGGACGCAGAAATAAAATGTTGTAGTGATGAGGTTTGTTTTGTCCAGTTTACAAAAAAGATTTTTCATCTGAAGACATATGCTGAAGATGAAAAATTCTTGCGTTGGCAATTTGGTGCACCTGTAATTGTTTGATGCTGCATACAGAAGGTTCTGCAGTATCTGTGATGTGTGATGTGTGATGTGTGTTTGTGTTTGTGTGTCTGTGCAGGTGTGTGTTCGCATGCGCCTGTGTGCTTGTGTTGGCCACAGTATTTTTTCTAGCTATTACAACCGTGTAGCTCTGCAGCTACCGTGAAATGTTACTTATAAAAATTTATTTGTTATAGTTCTCTTTGTAATGAAAAATTGCTTTTTGGAGTTGTTTGTCTTATGGTGAAGCCTGTGATGTTTGCTGTTGGTAGCTGACAACGATAGTCAATATAAACATAAGAAAATATCTTTTGATTCATATAATATTTCTGTGTTTTTTTTACAAACCAAAAACAATTGGATTTTTTCCTTCTCGTTGTCTATTAAACTCTTAAGGTTTAAGTACATGAACATTATTTCTTTGACATTTTTTCTATAGTTTGCACTTTGCTTTATTCAGAAGCACAGATAAAATAATGATGCTTTGCAACCCAAAATTTGATGTGATTAGTTAGAGGTGCTCATGTTATTTTTTTGAACATGTTGGAAGTTATGTTTCCTTAACTGTAACCAGGGATCTTAATTTGTTTATTAAACAAAATTTTCTTTAATTTGGATTTCATGTTAAGGATGTTAATGACAACTTGTTAATTATGAAGTTATATAGGGGATGAAAATTACTTTGTAAATTTGAAATAATGTACAAATTAAATGTCTTATTTTATCATAATTTCACATTTTTTTTATATTGCCTTGCCCTTGGGTACAGAAGCTTCTCAAATGATGGAACTTACGTAGTGATTGTACTTCATAATAAAATATGCCATAATTTTGTTATTACTGGGCCTGACAAGAGGCTAGTTTTATTCTGCCAAAAGTAATTTAGATTTGGAAGTGTGGTGTATATTAATGTTGAGTTACATACCTTCTGTTGTAACTCTTCATTAGCCATTTTATCAAAATATGGGCACTCCTTTTAAATGTCTGTAATGAAAAGTTTGACCTTACAGTACTTCATAATAAGGAAGTTAATTTGGAACTGGTGAAGCAGCATCACAGGAACACAACAATAACACTTTCAACATAGATGCAGAAGTATGCAGCATCCATTTACAATAGCTCATGTGAGGATATTTTAAATATACAAATGAATAATTCTGCAGTTTATTTATTTAATTCTGAGTTTGATATGCTGAAAGCATATAAGACTTTGGCATGTTGTATAGTGAAGCAGGACTCCGCAGTTACCTTTTCCATGTTTGTATATCTGTATCCATATCTCAGTCATATCCTATATGAATAAATGTTTTGAGTTAATATATCAGTAGATATAATTACTAAAACTGCTGCAACTACTGGTCAATCATGGTTGTCAATTTCCTTTAAAATATTAATGATTTTAAGGTGTGTCACATTTTCACTGGTTCAGAAAGCCTTAAAACTGCATGAAACTGAATATCATCTTTGCATATCTTATTTTCTACATTTTTCTTTGATATGGTAAATCATTTGTGGGAGAATGACTGCCATATCTAAAAGTAATTTCTGTACTTTTTGCTAGCAATAAAATGTAATCATAACAATAATCTGTACTATTTCCATGTCAGAGGCCTTCACATTACAAACAACGTCACACAGTAATTTACCTGTTCTTTGAACTTCCATATGAAGATGGTTACAATTATTGTTTTTTTCCCCACAATAAATGTGAGAGCCATGGCCCATTTCTCGTCAGATAACTGTGGTATGTAAAGTTTTGCTGTTTCCATCATGAAAATATCTGTTACAATTCAAAAGTGAAGATGTTTGTTTAACATTGCACTTTTATCCAGCCATCTCACTGCCAAGTAGTGGACAGCATCTTCATATTTTGATCCAGCTTTTTCCAGAAAATGCAATCCGCTGTTAAAACCACAGTGTCCATTATTTATTTCTTCAGTAAAAAAAATTCTGTAGCACAGTACTTCTTGATGAATAATGCAGTGAGACATTCTCAGGGCTTATGTGCTTCATCACAGATTTGTCTAACTGTTAATACTGTTAATACTTCTCCCACCATTGGTTGTTCCCAGCACAGTAACAAAGAAGAAAGTGTTTCCTTTACCTCAGGAGTAAATCTTCACCATTCATAGTGCCTCTCAAGCTTCATCAATTGTTAAGCTGTTCATAATATGAAAGACACTATCAATTCCATGAACACCAGTAAATGTTATCAACTGTGCATTGTCTGTGGTACTATCATTTTCATCTGTTATGAGTGGTAACAAGCAAATGATTTTGCCTGAAATTTAAGTCATTCCAATAATTTTTTTCCCAGTTCCTGTATACGTTTTTTACATGTTTGGGCAGAGAGGCTGGGGTTTTGAATCTTTTTTTTTTATCTGTACAAACCTCTTCAGCTACAGGTTAGCAATAAAACTTCATAAATTGAGTCTGTAAAGGGCCTTCTTTTGTTTTGCAGTTGATAAATGTGTTGGTTATGATAACACTAATGTATTTATTAATGCAGTTTCTCTTTACACTTTTCAATTCATGCATGAAATTTTTTAGCAGATGTCTGGTGTCGACAGGCCATATGAAGCGGAGGTGTGGCGTCATGTTGCGGACACCTGAGCTATATATTTAATTGGGTTGTTAATTGCTTGTAACCTTGATCTGTCCTTTTTAACTGTGAACTGCAATGACATTTAGCAGCCCTGTTAATTTTGTGGTTATTAACTTCATGAAAAGTTTGGTGAGTTATTTGTGAGTGCTGTGCTTTAACATGAATCTGGACTGTTTGTTTTTCCTTGCCTTTTCAAAGTAACTCCATGGAGCAGAATCTTTTTTGAGGAGCTAACAGGTCCTCAGCTAGTCAAGAAATTTCCCACATTTTAAGAAACCTGCTGTTTTATTACCACATATTCAAGAGCCCACCACCTGTCCCTGTCATGAGCCAGATTAATTCAGTCTAGGCCCCTCCCACTTCTTGAAGATCATAATAGGGATATAGCTTGCTACAGACAAAGAAGGCTAATGTTCAACTTTATCTTGACCATTTCTTCAAGAAAATCATTAAGATGCCATCAGCAAGTACTTCTCAACATTAAAATCAGCCATTATTCTTTGGCTGAGTTCAAGTACTTTTTCTCAACATTAAGATAAGCCACTTACCTTTGCTTGAGTTCATGTGAGTGAATGTACCGTAATTGTTGGTAGAAATGTTATGTTTGTTGCCCATAAATAGGAATTTGTATGTACTTTAAAGCAGTGAGAACAGAACCTCCTTGTTATATACAAGTCTATTGCTTGACTTTTGTACACCTTTTCAGAAATGAATTGTGTATGAAAGCTGGGGACTGCCTAAACCTTGTTATGCCCAAAATGAATGTATAAGTATGTGTACACATTTGCTACCTCATCATCATTCATTTCATTATTGAGCAGTTCCTATTTATGTATTTTGTTATCAATATGTATATCCCATGTGAATTGCAAATGTGAAGTTGAAAGTAGAAAGCAGCCCTCATTGCCAAGATGTTGCCAGACCCTTGTTCTAAAATGTAATTTAATCCTTAATCTTGAATCATTAGTGATTGACCTTATGATATATATTTAGGAGTCAGGATGGTGTAGTTAGTGTAGTGAGTTGGCTAGAAGTTGGAGAATCTTTGGTATGAATGTTGGCATGTTCCTCTCAAAAGTCCAGATTGGCACTGCAGCCCACCCAGTTTCCTATTCAGTGGTTACCAGGTTAAGCAGCTGGGGCATGTGGCTGGCCACTAACATTCATGTAACGTCGTGTATAAGAATGACTGGAGCTATACCTCCACCCCATATGCCACCATGCCATTTACAAGGACATTGCCTTTAATACTTTGAACATAAGTGATAAATGGGAGGACTTAGACCTGCTGTGATTTTTTTATTTAAGGCGGAAATGCACTTCCTGTGTTAAGAGCTACTGTGGTTTTTATGTTTTAGGCGGAAATGCACTTCCCGTGATAAGTTGGTTAACTGTGTTGTAACATTTGCAAGCAACAATGTTATATGTGCATTTGTTACAAAATTGTACCAAACGGATCTCAATTATTGAAACAGAGGAAGAGGACAGTTTTTTTTAACACGTATAAGCCCGAACGAGCGAATTTGTAGGAAGAGTACAATGAAAATTGCCGTAACATTACTTGTCAATCTTAGCAAAAGTACAATTAAATAATGCGCGCAACGTTGTGTGATGATGTAATCCGTGCGCGAGTATTCCGAGGTCATCAGTGACGGTCCAGGTAACCTAACAGTAACCCGCCCAAGCCTAGCGGGGTCAATTTGAAACGTCTGTCGGCCATATTGTGTGAAGAGCAAGTATCCACAAAATGCGAATATAAGTTTATGTTAATAGCTTATAAACAGTTATTTATTGTGATCGTGTATTGTGATTTATTATTGTTGAAGACACCATAAAAGTTGTCGTCGTAAAAATGGTAATTGTAAACGAATACTTTGTTACATTTGACCTTAAAACAAGATAAAATGTGAAAGAGAAACTGTAACCTATAATTTCATTGAAAGAACTTGGTGAAAATCGTATTCCCATAGGATGCATGTGTTTGTGTATAATGCTGTTGTGTCACTTCCTTTGTAGAGTTTCTTCGGATTTGGTCAGAGTGCAGATATTGAGATCGTACTCGATGGTACAGAAAACCGAAAAATGGCTGAACTGAAGTCTGAAGATGGAAAAAAGGAACGTCATTTTCTGTATTACGATGGGGAAACCGTATCGGGTAAGGTATGTAGTTACTAAATTTTCCGAGGATTGAAGATGCCTATCAGTAGATAATATGCCCTATTGCTACTACATAATGTAAGCTCTTTGATCATTGTGTTTAGAGCAGAAAACTGGCACCACAGGTTAGTTTAATTTCTGTGAACGAAATTAAACCTAAAAGCTTAAACTTTTAGTCAGTAAAATGTAACCCTAAACCATAATATTTGTTGATTAAATATTTATGGTTTTCATGTGTCTCTGTCATGTTACATGACTTCTTGCCACAGTTGTGTTGGCAGCACTGTTCTTAAGTGGCATTAAACATTTTATCTGTAGTCAGCAGATGTCGAGAGGGTTGGGGTAGTGTAATAGGTATAGCAACTTGCTACAGACTGGACAGTTCAAGGTTTGAACTTGGGTAGGCACAAGAGATTTTCTCTACTCCAGACCCATCCAGACGGGCTCTGGGGCCCACCCAGCTTCCTGTACAGTGGGTATTGGGGCTTTCTCCTGGGGGTAAATAAGTCAGGGCATGACATTGAGCAGCCACCCCAATCTAGTACTGTGGTTAAAAATGAGTAGAGCTATTCCTCTACTCCCACTTGGTGCCTGCATGGCATGTTACAGGGAGACTTTTAACAGACATCTGTCTAGTGTACTTTCTTTACTGTGTTTATTGAGATATATTTTTTTTTTTTGCATGAAGAATAATTCTGTTTTGAGGTGTTTTTGAAAGAAAATTTGTAACATTTGTCTTAGAAGAATAAAGCATGATGCCACTGTAATGAACTGTCATGGACTTGATTTCCTGTAACTAAAATGAAACCTCAAACCCTAACCTTATATACTTTGTGAACCGTGACTTGGCTTCATGCCACTAGTATGTAGACTGAAGGCCTAACCTTTGTTGATAAGGTTGATGTGTTTTTGTGTGTGTGGTGAAAACTGTAACTTGAGTTTTTCTGTGTGCATTTCAAACCACGATACAATATGATTTTCAGTAATAAGATAGTAAATTAAAACAAATACTTCACAAAATTTATTGCATGTTTTATGTAATTGTTGCTTATTTGGTTTGAAATGGATGGAGATCACCAGGGGTGCACAAATTCTGGCAGCCTGATCACCCACGTTACTAAATTTTATACAGTGGTGCCAATATTTTTAGCATAATTATTGAAGTTTTTTTTTACATTAAAAAACGTGTGTCAGTTCATGTACACCAAGTAGAAAGTACCCAGTGACAGTGAAGTTCATCGTTCCCTTCAGAATTGTGGGTTCTAAGTTTGGAACTTGCTTCATGTCACCCTTCTGGGGCCTAGAATTTAGAGATGGCTCCTACCTTTTAGGAAAAATTGTGGATCTGTGGTGATCACCATATGATCATTTGAAAATATTGTAGCTTTTAGACTATTATGAAGTCAATATCTACTGCTTTTAAGGCTGTTAATGTGTCAGATTAGAATGACAGTTCTTGTTATTGTATGAAAATAACATATTTTTGGCTGATTTAAATTTATTTTGTATTACAGGTAAATATAACATTAAAAAAACCTGGCTCAAAGCTAGAGCACCAGGGTATAAAAATTGAATTTGTAGGGCAAATAGAGCTCTATTATGATCGAGGAAATCATCATGAGTTCACATCTCTTGTAAAAGAGCTGGCCAGGCCAGGTGAACTTACACAGAATACCATATATGCATTTGAGTTCCAGAATGTGGAGAAACCATTTGAGTCATATACAGGATCAAATGTCAGACTACGGTGAGTTGAGCCATTGTAGCATATTCTCCTGACATCTGAAGTTGTGATGTCACTCCTCATTGAGTGATTTTTGTTTAGGCATAATCTAGCTCATTTTCAAGGTAATATATAAAAATTATGGAAATTCAGGTGATTCCAGAAACTATTCATGGTATCATAAATTCATACATACTGATCACTGTAAATGGAATTTTTTTGTACTGTTTTATTCAGCCTCTATAAATTGTGTGACAGTTTGAAATACCAAACCTGGGGCTTATACAAAACCTGGTGTCTGCTTGTATTGGGTTAAAAAATTCATCCACCACTTACCTACAGGGTGATACAGGAGGAATCTGCAGTACTTTGGGAAATGATAATATGTGTGATTCTAAGCAAAAAAGTTCATATGAACACGGGTCCGATTTTGAACGGTTACCGAGATATGGTAAAAAGAAGATACGGACCATCCTGTGAGCACAAACAGCAATTACGTAATAAATAACATCACAACTAAC
>JGI20166J26741_11661474_pt1 | contig 11148 bp, 12 predicted proteins | sample TergutCu122P5_FD_26741 | JGI IMG/M metagenome (IMG submission 26741) | reverse complement strand
ACATATGCGCGACCCTTTTAGGGGACATTCGGTTATGAGCCTCGTTTAAATGCCTCGCTGCGCGACCCTTTAAGGGGACGTTCGGCGTCTAAAGGTTAAACTTTTAAAAACCTGCATTGCCATACATGAAAACACATAGGAAAACACTCTTAGAAATTTACTTTATGTATTTAGGTAGCAAACAAATTTGCTGCATTTTTGAGACATTCTGCATAAACTCTGTAATTTTCCACAATCTGCCATTTATTTCATAATTTTATCTTTTTCTGTTCAAAAATACTCACTTTTTTGTAAGTTATGCACTAAAATTGAAATACCCACCCTAGTATGATGATGGTTAAACTACAATTATATTTCCACCACATCTTCAGAATGTTTATTTTTAAACCCCCAGCTTATGAATTAAGTGCTTCTCAGGAATATGTAAGTTATCTCTTTGGTGTATAAAATGAATTGTTTTATGAAGATACATACAGATGTGTAAATTTAGAATGGTTGTTATGGTGTTATAGTTTTACTTTTTGTGGAGTATTACAGGTAAGATTAAATGTGAAAATAGTTGCATAGAACATGTTAAAATTTTTCATTGTTTGCAGGGTATACTGTCTGATTGGAGATGGAGAGAGTGCAGAGGGGTCCATTTGGGAAGCACTGCACTTTGCTAGCTATTACGGTTTGGATAATTTGTGTGTTATCTTTGATGTGAACCGCTTGGGTCAGTCTGAACCTACATCTCTGCAACACAATATGGATGTTTACCGGAAGCGGTTAGATGCATTTGGGTGTAATGCAATTGTTGTGGATGGACACAGTGTTGAGGAATTGTGTAAGGTACTGTCTGTCAATTCATACCCAAATGACACTTCAGTTTCCCATTACCTTGACTTTTTACCTTTTTTAATTGAATTACAGGATATTAGATGCTACTGCAGAAAGTCAATACATGTGCATATGGTGCAGTATCCTTCTCCCCACTGTTCACTTTTGTGTGTCTCCTAATTTTTCCATTGATATTTTGTATGTGTGTTGCTAATATTTTGTACTCAAATCTGTTGGTAGAGCATAGTGAGATGACCAAAGTTAACAAGTGTATTATTGCAGTATCATGCTAATAAACAGTTACCTAATTAGTGTTGCCATGAATAAGTTAGAATTAATGCTAAAAAACAGAAGTATTTTTTTAAATAGAACATAGTTTCCAGCCGTCTACTTTTTGGTTCTTGAATTTCACATCCAGTGAATTTATGCAAGGTTCTGGAATTATTTGTTTGTAGAAATACATTGAGTTGTTTCTCATGCAGGCCTTTCATGAAGCATCATCTACAAAGATGAAACCAACTGCCATCATTGCAAAAACATACAAAGGCAGGAACTTTCCCTCCATTGAAGATGAGGAAAACTGGCATGGCAAACCACTGGGTGATAAATCTGAAGTAGTGGTTCAGGTAAGTACATCCTTCACATTTACTGACATCATGAACTATATTTCACTATAACAAACTTTGAAAATATTAATACTGCTTTGTTCAACAGTCTACCACCACTACCACCAGCTGTATACCACAAGTTCTGACACAGATGGAAAATTACCAGTAACATTTTCCATTGGTTTTTGAAAGCTGTACAACTGAATGAACGGGTCAGTAATCATAAATTCGTGATGGCTCAAGCAGTTGGTCATTTGCTGTCACTGTGGAGGCTTGGGTTCATTCTCAAGCCAGTCAGAGTGGGTTGTGTATGGACAGTGTAGTGCTTGGACAGTTAAGAGTACTTTGGGTTTACCCTTTCAGTATCGCTGTGCTAATGCTTCATACTCATTCATATATCACCAATGAATGCTTTTTAATTGTAGCAGTTTGCAGCATCGTCAAATAAGACACTTAAAAACCTGCTGGGTATATGTTGCACACAGATAACTTTAACCCTTTCCCATCTTACTTCAGACTTCACTTGTACTGGCTGTAAATTAATTTGCTTGAAAATTTAAAAGAAAGTTGTGGCAGATTTTTTAACTGCTGCCACCTGTTGTTCCTTTTGACGAACACCATCATAGGAAGTGTCAGAAAATGTAAAGAGCAAGGGATTAACATTTAGTGTGTGACCATAACATAATAGTAACTTAATGTATGATGGCACAAAGCTTCTTCTCTTCTTCTTTAGGTGCTACAACTTCAATCGTTGAGTGTTTTGGCCTTCTCAACATTTAGTTTCCAATTATTGCGATCCTGGATGCAGCTAGTTGCCTTACAACTCACATCCTTGAGAGTGGCTTTGTATTAATACTAAGCATACAACAGCTGTTCTGTCAAACCAAAGACAGGACAGCTGGTAACTCTAGGCTAGATATATTACCCTATGTTTTGTTATCATATGGACTAGTGGACAAGTGGGAAATTGAGTTCTGCTTAGCATGTCAGTTGTGATACGGGGTGGTGCATTTAAAAGCATCCTGTTTCGTGTACCTGTACGAAATGCTGGAAGTGCCCCCCCCCTCCATATCCAGTCATTGTTGACCATGTCTCAGGTAATCCATACATTCACACACTAAAGAACTTTGCAGGAGTGAATCATAACATGATGGCACTGGTAGGAGCTTTTAACTATGCCACCAGGCAGGATTTGATGGACAAGAATATCCTGTGCCTTCTGTATGACACATCCCTCTTTTGTAGCTGAAAATTTTTAATAAATATTGTAAGTAAATAGTTTATATTGTGATCTCATTTTCATACCTGACAAATAGATAGTTGCATGAACCTGAAAGTTTTAGAACAGAAAGCATTGGTATGACTTATGTATAATTGTGCTGAATGTTCTAGCACCTGAAGACACTAATAAAGAATACGGGTCCTCTGCAAGTGGCACCTCAGAAACCTTTGAAAGATGATGCTCCTGTTGTGGATATTAGTAATGTGAAGTTATCTTCCCCCCCCGACTATAATATTGGAGAAAATGTGGCCACAAGATTTGCTTATGGTACGGCTCTTGTGAAGATTGCAACCAACAATGATCGTGTCATTGCCCTCGATGGTGACACCAAAAACTCAACCTACTCAGACAGGCTGAAGAAGGTTAGAATTCTAAGATTTTCTTATATGTGCTATCTGGAGCCACCTGAATTCTGGCTCCATCATGTTTTTATGAGGTATACTTTAGTACCTTCATTATCTTAACTGTGTACCTGATTCTTCCAAGTGGTGTTATTATCCTTTGTTGTCTGCTTGTTTGTCACCTTTATTCTCCTTAATGTAATAATACTGACAACAATTGGTCTTGGATCACAATTGTATTGTTCTACATTCCACAGTTCCTTCTTGTTATTTAGAATCTCAATACATGAGTGATGTGACAGGTGAAAATTGTGGTGTGCAGGGGATTATTAAATAAAAGCAATAATGATGGTTCAGATATTTTTCTTTTTGGGAGTTCGTCTGAATAGGCTGTTTGATCCACCCAGGTTTCTATGCCGTGGTTTGGCTGGTTCCCGAGGGATAAATAGCTAATTTGCACCTCCATCAGTTATTGAGGTTAAAGTATAGAACTTCACTTCTGCTTCCACATAATACATTTTAATGACATGTTGTAAACAGAATGCACTGTCAGATATTTGGTGATAAGGACTATGCTGTTACTTTATCCTACTGGGGTGGGTATTTAAATATTAATGTGTGGTTTATGAAAAACATATTATTTGAACAGATAAAAATAAAATTATGAAATAAGCAACATATTTTGGAAAATAATGCACTATGTCATAAAACTGCATTAAATTTTCTTGTAGCCTACATACATAAAATGTTTTTCTAGGGTTGTTTTACTTTGTGTGTCTGCATATGCGAACTCATGTCTTTAACCGTTTAATGCTGGAATTGAATCCCTCTGCGCAACACAGCCCACCAAGATTTTTTACTGGGGATTTTAAATTTTAAAGCTTACTCTTAGGGAAAAAAAGCATATCTCGTAGACTTTACTTCAGATTTAATGAAATAAAATTTTGCACTCTGCATATGAATTGTTTAATCCGGAAAAAAATGTTCACCTATTTTTATAATAAATGTAAGCCTGTGAATTACATCCATTATATGAAGTGTGGTGTAAATAGTTCATTACTGACATAATTCTGGTTGCTGCAGAAGGTCTGTGGCACCTTGGATCACTGTTTTATCATGACACACAGTATTCACAAAGAGGGTGATTTACAAATTTATGTTTGTGTGATATTCTGCGAAACAAGGCACCATGCACAGGCCCACATCACGTCTGGCACACTTATACTCCATGCCCTTTCTTTGGCTACGAGAAGAACACAGACGGTAGCACAGTTTGGTTGATGATTTCGTTGGCCACTGTTTGTTATGGTGACTCTCGAGTCGCAAAACATTTTTTGCGCCTGCACTTCGTCTTCCAACCAATCGGGGGGCGGGGCGATCTTGGCTCTTCCCAGCTTCCTCAATCAAATTCCTCACCAGCAGGAGCCTGAAATCTAGGTGGGTATATTTAGCCCCACATGAAGATAACAGTATCCAACTGTTGAGTATTGTTAGATCCAGAAGGTGGAAAAAAAATTTCGTAGTCCACTTGAAGGTATGTCGACTCAATGAATAGCTGTTAGCCATATGATCAGAATTGTCGATGTAACCCATGTGCCCGTTGTACTGTTCCACAACGTGAGGTTTCACGGGGCGGTTGCTGTCGTCACAAAAATTTTCTTCTGCTGGTGGTGGGTCCATGTTAGCATGTAAACTTATCGTCTGTCCTTCGAAATTAGTGCGGTCAAACCTACCCTAGTCCTCACCCTTACATCATCCATTTTCATTTGTTTTGGTCCAAAGTCATGGCGTGTTTTTTCTGTTGGGCCGTAATGTCCCACATAAATTTATGTTACGTCTGTCCAAGTCATCAGAAAGTCGTGGGGATGAAAAGAAATTGTACATAAATATTTTGTGTCTTAAGCCTTCAAATCTGCTAGTCAGATGTTTAACAATTGTATGTGTGGCAGTCATGTTGTCAGTGGCAAAGTGTCTCTACCCAAGTACACTCTCATGTCATATGTATACCATGATTCATCACAGAGTTTGTAAATTTTGATGCTGAAACATTTTCTTTTCTTTGAAATGTACTGCTTGAAGATAACCCTGCCCTTGAATGTTACAATTACAAATGCTGCGAGGGGTTATAGTATTTAGCTTAAGCCTCGTTTGGTTTGCAAAGATAGTCTTTGGTTTCTGTAGTCAGTCATATTCTTTGCCTTTGTCAGGTCTCTGTGAATTGTCTGCAAAATTCAGAAAACACAGTGTGTGTAAAAATCTGTCTCGTGTCGTGGTCTCACCGTGAAATGGATTCTGTAGATGTATGAGTCTTGACCAGTAGTTATGTAGTGTGTCTTTCAATGCGTGTCCCATCTGCAGAGCTGAGGCAATGAAAGTCATCATGTCTGGCAACATAATGTCAGGCAGTCGGCGGCTAGATCCGGCTTGTCTAAGTGTTGGTCTGTTCAACCAGCAGATGAAAAATTTCTGTGAAAAACATCAGTGCAGACAGTGGCTAGCTGTGTTTATTGATGTGTGGAGGTCACTCTTTTTCACACCTTTTGCTGGACCGACAAAGGATGAATATTTGTCTTACTTCCTTGAGGTGGTCCCCAGGTTGGTAATCCCCCAAATGTTGCATCCTGTGGTTCGACTTCTGCTGAGGCTTGTTGTTGTTGTTGTTGTCGTCATCGTCGTCGTCATCCTCCTCCTCCGCCTCCTCCTCCTCCTCCTCCTTAAAACAGTCTTCAACATTGCTAGCCCCAGCACCTGATTCTCAGTCAGTGTCAGCAAGCAGAATTTCACTGATGGCTTTCTCCCCAAGTTTTATTTTCTTCCCGGCCATTGCTAACAACTACAACTGTCTGCCTTATTTAGTTTCCTCTGTATGACTGGCACAGTTTCAGAGACCTGATGCCATTGAGATATGAACATCATCTACAGTGACAGCAAAACAGATCGAAAGCTGTGTGGGTGACGCTAGTGCAGTGCAACAGCAAGCAAGCGGCCGGCTGCAGTCAGTTTTACGTACGCGGAGAAGAAGTGTTGCGTGTACATACAGTTGTGCATGTGCAGGTGTATTGTGTGTCAGGAATTTCATACTTATACCGCCACATTGGTGACTCCGATGTGATTACATCATGCGTCAAGATACTGAATCATTGGCCCTGCTGGAGCAACCGCCCGACTTGACTCTTTTTATCAACCGCGTCGGTATTTGCGTTCCGCCTTTCTGGCCCAAAAAACCTGCCGTGTGGTTCGTGCAGCTGGAGGGGCAGTTTGTATTGTCAAACATCACGCAGGACGCGACAAAATTTTACTACGTTATCTCGTGACTGGATAACAAGTATGCGGCGGAGGTGGAGGACGTCATAACCGACCCCCCACCCACAGGCCGCTACGACCGATTAAAAGCTGAACTGATAAGACGTCTGTCACTCTCCGAGGAGCAACGCGTCCGCCAGCTTCTGATGCATGAGGAGATGGGCGACCAGCGGCCGACTCAGTTCCTCCGCCACCTTCGGACTCTCGCTGGCCCGTCTGTACCATCCGACTTTCTCCGCACCCTGTGGACAAATCGTCTGCCGCCAAATATTCAGGCCATCATCGCCACACAAGCGCAGGTTGCCTTAGATGATGTGGCCCAGCTGGCGGACAAGATAGCGGAGGTCACGCCCCCTCTCTATGTCGCCCGTGTAGCTTCATCGGATGCTGACATCCATTCTTTATCTGCCTGTATGGACGAGCTGACTCGGTGAGTAGCCGCACTTACCGCGAGCCCCTCTCGTCCGCGTTCGCCTTCACAGACACGACGGCACGCAAGACGCCTGTCACGCTGTGCGGCACGGTCACCGGCCCCTGACATCTGCTGGTACCACCGCCGTTTCAAAGAGCGTGCAAAGAGATGCACCACGCCGTGTATGTGGTAGCAGGGAAACGCAGAAGGCAGTCGCTAGTGGCGGCGAGCAACTGCAACAACTCAGCCAGCCGCCTCTATGTAACAGATCGGCTTTCAAAGTTCAGCTTCTTGGTCGACACCGGCTCCGATCTTTGCGTCTACCCCCGTTCCCACCTTCGAGAACGCTGGACACGGTCCAGTTATGAGTTGTTCGCAGCTAACGGCACTATTGTCCATTCCTATGGCTGCATCACACTGCGTTTGGATTTGGGCCTACGACGGGAGTTTTCATGGCGTTTTGTCATTGCGGATGTAACGGGACCAATCATCAGATCAGACTTTCTCTCCTTTTACGACTTACTTGTCAACATATGACACCGATGCCTCATCGACATCACTAACCTAGCTGTCAGTGGCACCGCAGTGGGGACATACGGCGGCCACATTAAAGTCCTCGCTGACAGCTCCCGCTATCACGCCATGCTTTTGGACGTTCTGGGCATAATCCATCCCGCGGGCGTTTCTCGGGAACCCCGGCATTCTACAGCCCACCATATTCGCACCACACCTGGACTACCTGTCACTTCGCGCCCACGGCGGCTTGCACCGGATCGCCTCCGCATCGCGAAATCTGAGTTCGAGGAGATGCTCTGAAATGGCACCGCTCGGCGTTCCGATAGTCCCTGGGCTTCCCCTCTCCATCTCGTCCCCAAGAAAGAAGATGGCTGGAGGCCCTGTGGCGACTATCGTGCTCTAAACACTAGGACCATTCCAGACCAATATCCCGTTCGGCATATTGCCGACTTTGCAGAACAACTCGCTGGTCGGAAAGTCTTCTCCACACTGGATCTGGTGAAAGCATATCACCAGATTCCAGTTCATCCGGACGACATCGCCAAGACAGCCATTGTCACTCCCTTCAGACTCTTCGAATTCCCATATATGTCATTCGGGCTCCGAAACGCTGCACAAACATTTCAGCTGTTCATCGATGAGGTTCTCAGAGACCTGGATTTCTGTTATGCATATATAGATGACGTGCTGGTTGCCTCTGCCTCGGAGGAGGAGCACGAGCAGCACCTGCATACCTTGTTTCAGCGCTTCAGAGAGTATGGTGTCTTGCTGAACACAGCCAAATGTGTTTTTGGTGCGGCAGAAGTGACTTTCCTCGGCTACACAGTTTCAGCTGAAGGTACTTGGCCTCTGGAGGAGAAAGTCGCGGCGATATACCGCTTCCAACGGCCTGTCTTGGTTAAAGACAGACGTTTCCTTGTCATGCTTAATTTTTACCGGCGGTTCATACCACATGCCGCCAGCATACAAGTGCCACTTCACGCCACATTGCCCGGTCCCAAGGTCAAGGGATCATAATCAGTGGTCTGGACACCCACCATGGTCCAAGCTTTCAAGGACTGCAAGGCTAGCCTTTCCCGCGCCACACTTCTGGCCCACCCGGACCCATCTGCTCCGTTGGCCTTATTTACAGGCGCTTCTGATACTGCTCTTGGTGCCTCCTTGCAGCAGCGTGTCTGCGACGCTTGGCAACCCATGGCTTTCTACTCCCATAAGCTCAGCCCTGCACAACAAAAGTACAGTCCATACGACTGCGAGCTTCTGGCAATGTATGAGGCCATCAAGTACTTCCGACATATGGTCGAAGGCTGTCCCTTTGTCATCTTTACAGATCACAAGCCTCTCGCTTATGCTTTCCAGCAACGCAGAGATAGATGCTCACCAAGACAGTTCCATCACCTGGAGTTTATTGGACAATTCTCTACTGACTTCAGGCATGTCTCAGGGCAAGACAGTGTTGTAGCTGATGCCTTGTCGAGAGTGGACTCCATCATGACACCTCTTGATTACGGTGCCCTTGCGAGTTCCCAGAATCAGGATGTGGAGCTTCAAGACATCCTGAACGGTGGTTTGGCGCTTAGGTTGGAATGGGTACACATTCCCAGGATGGACGTCACCCTTTACTGTGACACATCCACCCCACAACCGCGGCCATTCGTGACCGAACCTTTCAGACGCCAGGTATTTGACACCCTACATGGCCTCAGCCACCCCGGGGCCAATGCCACCGTCAAGTCGGTGTCCCAGTGGTTTGTGTGGCTGGGCATGGACATGCGCGTGTATTTCCTGCCAACGATGCAAGGTTACGCGGCACATGCAGTCCCCTCTAGGGAGTTTCAAACTCCTGTCAGCACGTTTCTCTCATGTGCATATTGACCTGGTTGGGCTGCTGCTTGTCTCTTCGGGCTTCCGGTACTGCCTCACTGCCATCGACGGATACACCCGTTGGCCTGAGGCACTCCCTCTATCTGACATCACCACCGAGGCAGTCGCTAAAGCCTTCGTCCCCACCTGGGTCGCTCGTTTCGGCTGTCCCCAGCAAATCACCATCGACCAGGGCAGACAGTTTGAGGCCCGTCTTTTCGAGGCTTTGGCTGCTATCACCAGATCCTCTCTAACCCGGACTACTGCGTGGCACCCCGCTTCCAATGGCATGATTGAGAGGCTACATCGTCAGCTGAAGGCCGCACTCGTGCCATGCCGATGAACATTGGGCTGAAGCTCTACCTTTGGTCCTGTTGGGGATTCGCAATGCATGGAAGGAGGACTTGCAAGCTTCATCAGCCGAGCTAGTGTATGGTTCTCCCCTGCGGTTACCGGGGGAATTATTCGCCCCTTCCTCCGCCGATTGCACCGACATCACTGACTTCGCGTCACGGCTGAGGGTCCACATTGGAAAGCTTCGTCCCATACCAGCATCCAGGCACGCAGCTCCTTCCACTTTTATCTTCAAGGACCTGGCCACAGCCGTGCATGTATTTCTATGGTGCCCTCCGGGGAGCCCTCCAGGCCCCATACGTCGGCCATTACCGGGTCCTACACAGGGGTGAAAAGACCTATACCATTGACTTTCAGGGTTCTGAGAAGACTGTCTCCATTGACCGTCTGAAGCTGGCGTATGTCCTCCATGTTCACACTGACTCCGCTTCCCTGCTGGCCATTCCTTCCAGTATCACGACTTGTTCCGCGCGGCGGGTACACTTTCCGGATTACCTGGGGGTGCAGCGGTCTCAGCGGGGGGGGGTGGGCGCCACAGGCTAGCCCACCCACTTAGCCAGGACATTGCATCACCCACACACTGCAGTCGTATAAACACTGCGACAGAGTTGCGAGTGAATAGGCAGCTGAAAAGTAGGTCAGCATGTGTGGGTGACGCAAGTGCAGTGCAGCAGCAAGCAAGCGGCCGGCTGCAGTCAGTTTTACGTACGCGGAGAAGTAGTGTTGCGTGTACATACAATTGTGCGTGTGCAAGTGTATTGTGTGTCAGGAATTTCATACTTACACCGCCACAGCTACGATGTGAGTACTGTATAAAATTCTAGCTATTCGAAGGTGCCCAAGACATTTTTAGTAGATTGATGGCTGTGTGTTGCATGTTACTACCCCCACAACCCCTACAGATTACCCAGCACTACAAGAGGCACGTCTGTGGGCCCTCCTGTAGCTGTACATGTTGATTTTTGTGGTTATCTCCAATTTTTGAGCATTAAGTTTTTTCTGAATTATATGGGTACAGTACACCACTGGCAACCTTTCTGGTCAACAAAGAATGTTTGCTTCATAGGCCAGTGTGGATATTTCAACACACAGTGAACTCCAGTGCAAGCTATAAACAAAGCTAACAGTGTCTAAACCTTATTAGTCAGCTGGGACAAAATGCGCAGTTACTGTGTGTGAACTTATAAATCAGGGTTTGTGGAGGGGTTTAGGAGGTGGAGGGGTACATTCTGGTTCCACAAAGAAAGCCTGACCTTCAAGGGTCCTGCAGCATATCGAGCCATTGCATTTTATCAGATAGGAGTGAAGAAAATTCCTCCAAACTTCGACACACTGTTTGCGATGTCTTTATACGAGGGCTGTTTTTTTTTCAACCTCCGATTGTGCTTCTAAGGAAGTACAAAATACGCGGGAGCCAGATCTGCGCGTCGCATGATTGCGCAGCTCCCCCACCACAACCTCTGCTGTTGTTGGCTCCAATGCATCAGTCGTAGCCAAGGTACGGGCACGTGAACATGGCCGCTACGATCGATGCTCCCGCCAAATGTGAATTACGAAGTGTAATCCGTTATCTGCAAGCAGAAGGACGTAGTGCTGCTGAAATCCATCGCAGAATGAGCAAAGTGTACGGTGAAAACTTTATGAGTGATG
>JGI20166J26741_11661363_pt1 | contig 11153 bp, 10 predicted proteins | sample TergutCu122P5_FD_26741 | JGI IMG/M metagenome (IMG submission 26741) | reverse complement strand
AACTTTGGATATAGGTGTTTTGGGTTATATCGGTATAGTTTAACATAAGGAACACTCTCCTGAAGTATTTCACATTCCTCCTGGGACACCCTGTATGTATGTAGCCTATGTATGTTAAATTAAGGTGAAACATGAAGTGGTTTTGTGTGTGTGTTTGTGTGAGATAGTGTGATTGATGCAAGAGCCTTCGTGACATTCAGGCTTCCTGCTGTTGATAATCCTCTGTAGCCTGCCCGCTTTCCACGTTTACTGTTTCAGTCGGTTCACGCATGTCGCAGTATGCTGCTAAGCACTCCACCTTCCCTGTTACGCGGTCCCCGGTGTACGCTTGGTCCACAATCAGACTATCCTAATTGTATGCGAGTACTTAGTTGTTACGAGCATGTTACGGCGCACTGGACGCTGCATTCAGCAATAGGATCTGCAGGATTGTGTAACTGAACTGCCTACTGATCGCACGTAATGCAGTGCCACTTGCCTCTTGTCGTGAGGGAATGAGTCTGCACGTTTTGAGAAGACGTCTTCCCCAGATGCGTATTTTTTTGCGACTTTCTCACACATTGTTATGTGAATGTTTGTGTATCTTGTAGCATCGGGTAGACTGGTGTGTCAATGTGGCGCTGGACTGCCTTACCGACTGTCGCGAGAGTCCTGTGATTTTACTCTTCTGTTTAGGAAAACGTGGGGTAGTTTTTATGATTGGCCACGACCGTCTCCTTACAGGTCCTTACAGACTAATCATGCGTTGTCGGCAGTAAATGATCGTTCTAGTCACGTGTGTGTCTGCTGCAATGAATGATGCCTGTGGGTTTGCGTCTATTGAATGATCAGTCTGTCGACTTGTCAGTCTATACGTAATATGCGCATTACGTAAAAAGTCAGTCGATTGTTGTTGTAGATACAAAATGGTGTGTCGATGGGTGTGTTCGGTCTGTAGTGAGCACGTGATGTAGTAATCGGCCAGTACATATATATGCGAGTCTGGAACATGATGCCTGTAGATGCGGGTGTGCGGTACATATGCCTACATTGCCCAGTCTGTAGATGCATGTCTGCAGTACATATGCAAACATGCCCAGTCTGTAGATGCGTGTCTGCAGTACATATGCCTACATGCCCTTTCTTTAGATGCATGTCTGCAGTACATATGCAAACATGCCCAGTCTGTAGATGCGTGTCTGCAGTACATATGCCTACGTGCCCATTCTGTAGAGCGTGTCTGCAATACGTATGCCTACATGCCCAGTCTGTAGCTGCATGTCTGCAGTAGTGAAGGGTCAGTCTGTGATCTTGTATCTGAATTAAGTGACTACAGTCAGCAGGCGTGTGAGTGAATAGCCACTTTGTTGGTATCTTCAAGAAGTCATCAGTTTTGGCGTCTGTATCTGCAGTAATGTATGAGATTATAGGCTTAGGTCGCTGCTACATTGGAGCCAGAACCGACATAACACAACAGTTTGGACAGACTCCAGACAAGGAAGCAGAAATGAACCACATTGCTGTTTATGTCAGCGGCTACACTGAAGCCGATCCGACTGGCATGTTGTCTCCCAACAACTGCCGACTGTCTGACCCAGCAAAGTAGTCGACAGTCTGGCCAGGCACCTACCGCAGTTGGCATAGGATTCGAGTGTTGTTGCATTGGGTAAAACGTATCTTGTAGAACTTGTTAGAGATAAGCCGCCTCTTTGGGACCAAAGAGACAAAAATAACCGTAACAGAGATCTCAAGCCAAAATTTTGAGATGAAATGGGAGAGAAACTTTACGGGCAGGTACTGAAATAATAAACAGTATAGACAAAGGTTACTGCTTATTTATGTACGTAAAATGTCATTCATTTTGGTGCGTTTTATTTCAGAATGGTAACTCTAGTAACGCATATCTACTTATGATATATTTTGTACGTAAACAAATGTACCGTAGTGTGGTGCTACAGTGAACATTCAGCGCAATAAACCTGCTGGTTCTGTGACGGTGTAGCTGCAGCTGGTCCGTTAAAGTATGCATTGAAAGCGTTTCTTACATCTGTTGCTTCTTTTGAGGACCGACTGAATGATCTACCGCAGACATTTGTTGTGGCATGACGGGATCCATGAATTTGTTAAGTTTCTTGAAGAACAGAAGGATCATGTGTTGTTCCTTCAAGACCTGTGCTGACGTTATGAATTGAACAGACACACCTCACTGTTCGTTCAGCGTTATTGACGTCCGTTTCTATTGCTTTGTCCCAGTCGCCATTTTGCTGTTAGGATACCAAAGGCACACGCAACGCATCTCCTTGCTCGCGATAGCCAGCAACTGAAAACACGTTTTTTCACATGACAGATCCTTTCTCGCGAAAGGCTTCAATAGGTCCGTCTTTAGAGGATGGGCCTCATCACCAAGGATGACGAAAGGCATTTCTGTTCCACTTCCCTCAAAACTTGCAGGCTTTGGTAAGGTAGATTCAGAGTGTTCCAATAAGTGATATACAGTAGAAGCAGTACATGTTCTGCCTTCACTTTGCTTACCTCAAGCACCTAGGTCTATAAAAGTGAATCTGCTTTCAGAATCTGCAACGCCTTGTTAACGCTATAGAAAAAACTGTAATTGTAAAACGATGAGCCAGCTTTTGTAGGACTTTTGTTGCCATCAATGCAGCCGATAACATTAGGGAAATGCAGTCTTTCTTGAAACTTAACAGCTGTGTCCAAAAACCTGACATGGTCCGGAACTGTTCAGGGGTTCGATGACAGCTAGTTCCAGAGAACACCACTCACTTGATCCACTATTTTTCCAGCTGTGTAATGATGCATCCGAAATGAGAAAGCAAGAGAACGTAACGACTGTCCTGTAGGAAACATTCGAGGACACCTGCAGTCCCATTTATTAAATTTAAAAAAATTAAATTTGACGTACTGATTAGTGTATTGTTTTGCGGATTGTATTATACACAGATTTATTAAACGAAACACAACGAGTTCGTCAATGTGTGCAGGGCAGTAAGAAACTGACAAACACACACGTTGTTACACTAAAATATTACAAATTTATGTCGTGAAAGCCTATAGCAGTCACTACCTAAAAAGAGGGGTTTTTTCCGGTTAAACAAATGCAAAGGACGTGGGAAACGTTGAGAGATATGTATCGGAGAGAGGTAGAAAGCTACGCGATACAAAATGTGGCCAAGTAGCAGGGTCCACACGTGAATAGAAATGGCGGTACTTCACGTCGATGTCGTTCGCGAATGCTGTAATGATCCCACGACTCACACTATCAGATGTACTAGCGGCTGAGGATTCAGCCCTTGGGAGTACCCCAAATCTTGAAGATGATAATGCTTCAACAAATGTTTCGATTAATGATAATGACAGTGATGAATTTAGTGAAGGGGGTTTCGACGAACGCCAAGTAAAGAAAAATCTAGGGACAAGAAGAAAGATAAACTTTCAAGAAGAAGCTTTACATTTGCAGAAGAGGAAGATTAAACTTATGGAAGAGAGGCTGATAAAAAAGTCCAAAGCCAACGAAGACGAAGGCTACATGTTCCTAATGAGTCTTTTACCGTCCTTAAAAAAATTGGACGACATTCAAGGAAGGGTACTCGGAATAGAATTTCTGAGCAATGTAACCAGGATAATTCGAATTTCTAAGAATCTTTTGCCGCCTTTTAATAGCGTACCCGCAGCATCTCACATCGTGCCCTCCAGCTCCATCTCCGTGTGCAGCAAGTCTCGATGCAGCACATTCTCTGGATTCAGACTCTTCAACGCATACATCGCAGATGTCCTTTGTCTCAAGCGGAGATTTACCGCAACGTCAGTTTCAGGTTCAATTCTGAATACTACTAAAGGGGGTGTCCTTACTGTAGACGAAGAATGATTTATCAGTTTCGTCTACGTAAATTTGAAAAATTTCGAATTTAAATGTTAATGCAGTATCGTTGATGTTTGTGTTTAAGTTTGTAAATCTGTAGTATACTTCAGTTCATTGTAGCTCTTACTGTTTCCTGTCTCCTTAGATTACACTAAATTATCATGACATGTAACACTTTGTAAATGTAATTTATTTTTATCCTTACCACAATAACCAGTACGTACCGAAGAGCAACAGTAAGTTTGTCTTCTGCTTCAGTACACTTGATGAGATCAGAATAACCTGTAGATCATCCTTCACACCATCCAGAATATAATCAAACGCTGTTATGTTCATTCTGTAATATTCCCTGAACTTATCAGGAAATTCTGTCAGTATCTTGCACAGATTAAAATATTCTGCACCAGCTCTTGATTCCCAAAGCTGACGCATCCACCGTCTTCTTCTGTTCCGGTACTTCAAGCAAAGGTTAGTATCTGTCAGCAAAAATTCGTCCCATTCATTATCAGACGAGAAGGTCACGTAACGTTCACGTCACGTACAGTAAGCAGATTGAGGGAAAGAAGTTCTTCTGACGCTAGAAGTCTGGACAGACATGTCGGATTAAAAGTAGCCACACATGTCTGGCCATGTATGCCCAGACATATGCCGGTTTGCTTTGTTGTGTCTGTTCTGGCTCCAGTGTAGAGTACGCAAGAAGTGAATCTGCCTTTTTGTATATTTAGTAAATGTTTAATAGGCGGCCGTGATAGCTCAGTAGGAATAGGGAATCGCTAAGGGCTGGGCGGTACGGGGACCAAACCCCGGTGCGGCGAGATTCCGTACCCGTCCAGACCGGCCTCGTGGTCCACCCAGTTTCCAGTAAAAAGTGAACCGTGTCTTTCCAGGAGGTAAAGAGGTCGGAGCGTGGTGCTGAGCACCAGCGCCAGGTTGCGAATGGATTGGAGTTATACCTGTGCCTTCCCATGCGTGTAACGTGCTAACACGACATCGCGATTGATCTGCTTCAGGTCTCGTTAAACTTTTGGAGACAAGTTAGTTGAGTCAGGAACACGTGACTTACCGTATTCGAATCTCGGTCCCCTGTCCGTCCGTTCCCCCTCCCCTCCCCTCCCCCAACCCCCTGTAATTTTCTTCAGTGCTGTCAACAAATACCAAGCCAAGGTTCTGTCTTTGCAATTTCCATTTACCGTACTTAATCGTCGCACAATTCAGTTCGTAATCTGTTCCGAAAACTACTTACCAACGCGTACTTTTCTTTTTTGAAACTCGTTCCTAAAAACATGTTTCTTGCAGTTGCTGGGGCAGTGATTGTCAGCACTCGGTATACTCTTAAAGAGGATTAATGTTAAAATTCCGTTTCTCGCTTCGTTGACTAGTTGGCGCTTGCCTGAAGCGCAAACTTCAGATTACTTCAAACTTCTGCAAGCCTCTCACGAAGCGTAATACTCGGCGACGTTGCGAAATCATTTCATGGGTCGATGGTCTGTCTGGAAGAGTAGCTTCTATGTCAGAGAAGACAAGCGCTGACACGGTGCAGTGACACAGGGGCTGAAATGCGCCCTGTCAACGATTGCTTTCGTTTTGAATTCTAATCCTAACAGCATATTTTAGCTGTAAAACGTCTTGCATGGTGACCACATGAGATTTTTTGTGGTCAGCTTTACGCTCCGTCCGTTTTAACCTCGCGGAAAGATCTCTTTGGTACAGTTGAGTAGGAGATTTTGTGTGTCTCAGTTGCGATATGCACACTGGAGAAGACATAAATCTTTGCCCCACCGGAAATGTAGCCACTGTTTCTGGGAAGTCCATCCCGTAACCTGGGCACAGTACCGACTGCGCTGTCCCAGACTGGCCTGGAGGGACCGAGAAATAACAAATAGATACGTCATTATTCGTTTATTACTTGCTTATTTTGCGGTGCTTTCAGTAGCTTGGATTATGCAGTGTCGAGTAATGGATAATCAGCGGATATTGTGCTGGGAAGACTTTCTGAGAAAGTGGTCGTGGTTTGGTTTGTTTTATCTGAGCACTGAGCTAACGATCGCCTTAGGACACCGAGATGTCAGTAAAGCAGGACTACTGCCCACTTAGCCGCGACGTTTGCTACAGACACCGACGGTCAAGACGGTTGGTAACCTGAAGTGCAAGCCCCTAATCCTCGTTAAGTCTGTATCATTCCACTCGGTATACGTCTGTTGCAAAATGTAACCGGAAACCCGTGGAATTTGCCGAATCAGTCACATTCACCAACAAATGCACACGATTGGATTACAAACTATGTAAGTTTTTAAAACTGCTACATGTTTCGGCCCAAAGGCGTCATCCTTAATGAGTGTCATATACAAAGTAAAAGCACCAGTGCATCGATTTGGGATGTATAATACCAAGTGTTCAGATTTTTAAAAATATTAAAATTATAAAATGTGGAAAATGGTAAGTACAAAATTACAGCGCTATTGACATATTTATACTAAGTATGACGAGTATGACAAGACACACGTCTGACAGGAGAATGCTGAATATACAGCCTGTTCGTCACGTGATGGCGCGTGGCTGATTCTTGTTCTGATGTCGAGGAGAACACGTGAATATGAGGTGGAGAAATTGACGGGAAGCTGGAGACAGTTACGTAATCAGGAGCGTCATTGTGTGTGTGTGTGTGTGTGTGTGTGCCGGCGAAATGCTGCTGCTAGTGTGATTGGGAGGGGAATGAGACACGGCTGGGACAGAAGATAAAAAAAAAGTGTTTGGACTTTTAAGGGAAGAGACCACTTGAAATACGGAGGTGTAGGCCTGAGGGTGACATTAGTAACATTAACGTGGAACCTAACGGAATAGGATGGGAAGGTAAGGATTGGATTAATGTGCTGCAGAATGAGGAATGTTGGAGGCTTTATTCAGTTTGTAGACACTCTGACGTTACCATAAGTTTTGGTACTTAGGTAAAATCACGGATTGAACCTTTTTAACGCATATTTCAGTTCCACGTGTTTAGCAGGGCTCGGTATAGGGACAGGTGGCGGGCACTTGTGAATGCGGTAATGAACCTTCGGGTTTCATAAAATGTGGGGAGAACCGGTTAGCTTCGCAAGAAGGACTCTGCTTCATGGAGTGAGTAACGCGCACGCGCGTGTGCGTGCGTGCGTGCGAGTGAGTGAGTGAATGAGTGTAGGTAACAGTTTGTACGTGACTCATCTTTAATGCATTGCACCAGTGACGATGGTGTGCCAGTCATCGCCTTTCTGTTCGTCATTGATGTTCGACCGGAGAGGCTGGACATTCTGTGCTGCTGGTTATATCGAGTGCCTTCCGTCCTTTCAGGTGGCAGCCTTGTCGCATCATTCACATTACAAGCTTTATGCCGCCGTTGGGCCGTACAGTAATGAACAAAATAAATCTCCTGCGGTTTTTTAGCCTTTACCGAGATTGCATTTTGTAACAATTTGTCTCTCGCTGTAAGAACATTACGCCGTCATGTAGGCGTAGCTCGGAGCCACCCTGTGTGGATGCTGTAAAACTACCAAACTGTAGCTTCCTTGCTCCGAATGACCCCCCAACCACCTTTACTTGCATCTTACAGGAGTCGAGGCTATTCTATTACAACCTTCGCACAGTTGTGGCAGTAAGTTCAAAGCCGCCTTATCTAGGTTTAAAGTTGCTCGCTTTGCGTAGTGTGAGATGGTCGGTGCAGGGTTGGTCCGTCCCGTTTCTTCGATATTTAGCACCAGCGCGAAGTCGTTTATCGTCTCTGCGATAGTCTAGCGACGTTTTTTATATTTTGACCATTTCTTCTGTTGAAAGGGTAGTTTCTGTTTTCGAAGGTACACAGGATAGGTCACTTGAGACGGTGGCGAGGGTTGGAGGGTGTTTTTAAGACTGGTTGTTGAACAGTATGCTGTGGTGTGGATAATATTAAGCTGAATCTTCAGGAAGTAGGATGTGGGGGTATTGGCTGGATCGAGCTGACTCAGGATAGGGACAGGTGGCGGGCACTTGTGAATGCGGTAATGAACCTTCGGGGTGCATGAAATGCTGGGAATTTCTTGACTAGCTGAAAACCGGTTAGCTTCTCAAGAAGGACTCTGCTCCATAGAATAAGTAAGTAAATAAGGCTGTGGTTTGGCTTGGAATGAACTGTGTGACGGTAGGTTCCAAAGGTGAAGGAAATTTGGGTGCCCTGGGGCAATCCTTATGGGATTTGTGTTGGACAAAGTGACACTGGGTCAGGTTTCTCCCCCAGTACTTCGGATTTCCTCTGTCGTCGTCATTTCGCCCATGTCTCATATTGACATTCATCTGCCCTCGGCGCTGTATGTGTGACAGTGTTGAAATTTTCGGGACGAAAGTAAGAAATCAAAATTATGTTCGGAGTGTAATTAGGGTGAGGTTGTGTGATTTGTACTTATCCACGAACCACCAGCAAATTGGCTGTAATATTCCTCTTCTCGTGTGGACTGGAGCCCGATTTCGGGCCGTGGCCTGTGGTTACTGGATTACTGGTGTTTAACTGTCAACCCAGTCATCATCATCATCATCATCGTCGTCGTCGTCTTCGTCGTCGTCATCATTAACTATCGCCGTCATCACGTATTTATCCGTTACCAGTGTCGTCTGTGCAGTTGATATCCGTTTTTCGTTTTAGTCCGATGGTGGTACAGTGGCCGTCATTTCATTTTGTGCACCTGCCATTCCACGTGTGGCCTGTTTCGGTGGTGAGTTGTACCTGCTGTATCTAGCTAGTTCGCTTGTACGGTCAGGAAGGGAAGGTGTTGACTGTGGTAGAGTTTCGCAGAAGCCGCGAATGCTGCTATGTCTACGGTACACGAAGCGAAAGGAGTACAGAACTGATGGCTGTATATCGCTTGAAAATGTGGAAGTGTTCAGGCTTTAGGAAAGGATAGTAAGAGCACAGAATTCAATTCACGCTGTACTGAAGGGCCTGAATAACTTGCACAAAAAATATAAACATAAACGCACCAAGGATATGCTGCATTAATTAGCTTATCGGAAGTCGTGTTTTTTTGGTTCGTAATTTTTCACTGCCTTTATTAGCACTTATATTTATATACATATTATTCAGTTCCACTTATACCATTGTGTAAATATTTATTGAAATTGGTTACAGGAACAATTTTGTAATTTATCCTACACACTGTATGTACACTCTGTGCAATAAATCTTAAAAAAAAAAAGACACCAGGGCGTGTTCAGAAGTTTCCGGACGGAGTTGATAACGAAATATACTGTTTCCCTTGTCACTGCTCCTCGTCTCTTGCCGAGTTTATGCAGCAGGTCCCGACGTTTCTGGATGCATCGCCGGAACTGACGTTGTGGAATCGCGTGTAGGACGGCCAGCTGTTTTTCCTGAAGTTCCGGGGCACTCTGGAAACGACGCTTACGTCGACAAGAACAAATTTACACGGAACCAAATCGGATGAGTAAGCAGGGTGGAAGACCACAGCGATGTTCTTATCGGCCAGAACTCCCACTGTTTCTACAAATGTATGGGCAACCGAGTGAGGAACTTGAAGGTCCTCCCCGCGTTCCAAGTCATCCCTTAGAATGAGCTGACACGTTTCGTACGTGAGAACTAATATGTCAGCGATATCCGAAATGGTACTTCATCGGTCTTCGTTTAATTTTTTTTGTGAACACACTTCACTGTGCTACCTGTGGAGAAACGATCCGAACCCTCACGATCTTTGGCGAAGTTCACTCACGTTTGGATAGGGAAATATACACAGAAAAGCGTGTTTTCCGCATGGCATTGTCATCGAACGCTGGTTTAAGCATTTGGTGCGTTTCCAGTATAGTTTTCCGGGGTGTAAAAGCAAACCTTAACGAAAACACTTTGTTTCTTCAAATCGACAGGAAGTCGCGGATCGCACTTAAACCGCACATCTGCAAGTACCCGTCGAGAAAGTGCTGTGACTGCAAAATTCACTAGACTGATTCAGGATAGCGGTACTACGGGGGCACCTGGTGGCAGAAAGTTGCATTTCTGGCCGTTCTCGATCCCGGGGATGAGTTCGAGAACTTTTGGTTATGCCTTCGTTTAGCTGTACTTGTTGTTTTGTATAAGTATGGAACTTGGTGTCTCACAGTATTGCAAGTGTATAGGCGGAGGGTACTGACGAGCTGCGAGAGAGTAATGGGGGTCTGCAGCAAATTATGTAACTAGACTGTCGGGGTTTGTACTCTGCACCAGATGCTTTCATAGAGATCATACCCAGGAGCTTGAGATAGGGAAATTCCAGAGGCGTCGGGAAGTCTGTATTATCATAGGATGCTGGAGTTTCGTGGCAGTATAAGTTAAACCAATTAAGTAACATTATTGAGGAATCTTATGTGAGATGTGAAATAATGATTTGATTGCGGCCTGAAATCTGTAGAGCTTCCGTTGTTGAGATAATCGGAGAAGAGTTGCATCCGGGTGATTTACGTAACATTTTGTGTGAAAAAGAGACCGCGAATGGAACTGAAATCTCGTAACTATGGCCCACATTTGTACATGTTAAGAATTTCTAACATGGCGCTGGAACAGTTGTTAATGTCATGTCTGAGAGGAATGCCTCGGGATAATCACTATGTTTACCAGTTGATGTTACGCACATGATTGGACCCCAAAGTTGTGTGGTCATTGATTTACAGTCTTAGCTGAACTCAGCGTGCAGTCGCAAATGAAGGAAGGAAGGCAGGCAGGCAGGCAGGTGTCTGAAATCCTGGGAAGGACTTCGTATTACTTCTTACATCTCGCTGTGCACAAACCAATCCCCCGTTTCTTCTGTACCTACTTTGCTACCCTCGTCCATACCTTGACGAGCATGTAGAACAGCAGTGTCTTGCCTGCATTGCAGCGCGACGTGTAATTGGATTGCATGCCATTGTGAGTCAGGTTGGGTTAGGAATATGCGAGTCCACAGGCAAAAAGAGAAGAGAGAGGGAGTCGTAAATAATGGCGCGTGTTTACCCCGACGATGGGTTATTTCGACGCACACGAAAAGGAAATGTTCGAAAGAGATGTTGCTGCTGTGAGAGAACATCTGTCTCGCTTATCAGGAATCAGAAGTATCGTCTCGGAACTTCTCGCACTGTGCACTTCAGCTGGCCACTTCAACTTCTTCTTTTAATACAGTTCACTCGACCGGGAATTCCGAATTTTCGACCTTAACATTTTATTACTTTTACATGGTTTTTTAAACGATATGTTAGGCAACAATGCCTGTTCCGATCTCCACGTAATTTTCGTATTGTAGAGATTTGCTGTACTGTTTTATCTTCTCTCTGCTCCCCC
>JGI20166J26741_11661252_pt1 | contig 11154 bp, 9 predicted proteins | sample TergutCu122P5_FD_26741 | JGI IMG/M metagenome (IMG submission 26741) | reverse complement strand
GGGTCCTACTTTGAAGGTGATTAGGTAAGCGTTGTCATATGTCCTACCATTTCAGTGCTATACCACATTTCCGAGAACTTTTTGACTGCCCTACGTAGTAAAGCTGGCTGATGGAGTGCAGTGTCAAGCGATCATTATTAAAGAACTTTGAACGTGCTGTTTGTTGAATAACATTCTTATTGTAATGACACATACAGTAAAATCTTGTACAGGGTTATTCATGATTCTCTGGCACATTTTGTAAAATCCATACACTTGAATGGTGGACGTATTGTGACGGTTGTAATGTGTGAAGTACAGATGGAAAAAGAAACTCTCCAGTTTTTTTTTTATATCTCACAACTGTTCTATGTGTCCGCCCTTTGTGACATGGCAGATATCAAACCAATAATCTATTTCTGCCCTTACCAGCTACAGCAGTGCAGTCTCTTATATGCTGGCCACCAAGATTGCCTTACCTAATGCTATGCGATTTTTAATTATGGGGTTCTCTTACAACTGCTACGGTTCACACTGATTGGGCATACATGTCAGTTCTCATAAAGTATATAACGTTATTTGTATCCTTTTAAGAGGTTTTCCAACTTAAATCATTTTTGTTGCTTTTTCAAAAATGTCTTAATACAGTTGCACTGTGCTTTTTTCCATAAGTTACATTTTTTTCAGTCCCACTTAATTTTCTCATGTTACATTTATGTTTCAGCCTCACTATTCTTTGAAGCATTTCAAGGGTTGTAGTGCTTGGAAATTAGTATCATTTCATTTGAATTGCTGACATTTTGCACCAATTATTGTGTATCCAAATTACCTTGCAGGCATTGGGTGCTCTGACAAGTTAGTCACCAGCCTTGCTTTTGATGTGTGATTTTTTTTAGTTCTTTTGTGCATATTAAATCTGCCATCTGAGTCTGGTACATGCTTTTTTTTTTATGTACATATTTGGGCTTGATGGCAACACAACTGGAAGGTAAAACCATTTCCTTAGATGTTGAACTCAACATACTACCGGGCATTGTTAAACTTGTGGGGCTCATTTTCTTAGCAAATGTGCCTAGATTGTGATTAGTATTGACTGAATATGATAGTGAAAAATTATCATGTGGCTGAAGAAAATTATATCTTTGTGTATTTGTGTGTGTGTGTGTGTGTGTGTGCAAGAGAGAGAGAGAGATCATGCATTCTTTACTTCATTAAGAAGTATGAAAGTATTTGGTTCTAGTATTTGTGAATGAATGTGAATCAAGGCCCTTGAGAAAACGATGATAGGCCTGTCTTTTAAAAGGGATGTTTGCCAATAGGCACCAATGAAACTGTTAATTTGTTTTGTTAACAGGAGTTTCTAGAACCTGAGACATATTACAGCAACGTTACATGCAATACTCAGGTCTTCTCCTGTCCTTTATTGTCCTCCACACCGTTGGTGGGGCAACTTAAACAGCCTTCTGACAGGAATGTGGCTGATCCTCAAGCAAACACATGGTATTGTCAGTAAGTATTCCACATTTGTGTCGTGTTTGTTATTCACAGCTACTAGGCATTGGTTGAAGGATGCTACAGTGCATGGCTGCAAGTCCTATTTTGAGTATACAACTTTTTATACTGTCTGTGACTATATAATGCATGTTATGTTACATAAATTTTAGACACATTCCAAAATGTGCTTATTAGCGTCATTGTATCTTTTGGTTGTCCATCTTTTCTCGTGGAACAATGTGGCTCCTGCTGGGGATTTTTAAGAAGTTTGTTTTGGGGTCTTAATAAAATATGTATTGATAAAATTAAAGTTTTGTTAAAATTGGACAAAAATAACACATACGTTATATACAGACATGTGTAAATTTGTATATTACTGGTTTCTTCTTTTGTTGAGAGAAGTTTCAAATGAGGATTGTACAGAAAATCAGAACACATGTTTCAAGTTATTATACCTCGTTTTCAGAAACTGTCATTTTGAGAGATTTTACAAGAAATACACAAGAACACAGTTCAAAGAAATAATTGTTGTATTGAGATTTGTTATTGTGGTTTTGCTGTTATCCAGTTACACAATATTTGTGTCATTATGGTACTTTCCCATGGACGTTAACTGATTTTATCCATTCAGTTTACATGATTAATAATTAAGGAAAATAAAACAAGCAATCATAATATTGAATATTTATTTATAGTGTCTGTGGTGATGAAATTGTGTGTATTGATAAATCATTAATCTACCTACAAATTGTGTATATAATAGCGTCTGTAAGTCTGGGATTACAAAATATTTGGACGGGGAAAAATTTGAGGTTATGCAATGACCGATAGATTCAGTATAGGCATGTAAATAAATAATAAGTTTGTGAAACATATAGTAATAGACCCTTATAGTAGCCATTACTTTCTGTAATACAGTGAAACACGCTTAAGATGTCCCTGCCTCAGAAATTTTTCCACCTAAGAAGTCACAGAAATTGAGTACCAACGTTTTTCCATATGATGTGTATGTTTCCTGTGTAATAAACTTTCTACTTAAAAGAGTAGAGGTACAGACAAGCAACTCAATCTGTGGAAACATATGGTGGGCAACAAAGTCACATTCTAACTGTGTTTTTATCAGTTTAAACACTGTGTTTGACACATCATGACCCACATGTATTTATGTGTCAATGAGCATGGTTTTAGTGGAGTGTGTTGTGACTTTTATTTTAATTTCAGTAATAGGAAGTATTCTGTGTACAAACTTGGTATACTTTTGTGTTCACTTCAAGTTGCTTGTGTGTGTGCGTGTGCGTGCGTGCACGCGCGTGCTGCGTTCACATGTGCGTGTGTGCAGCTTTAGTTATGTAAGAGGTATTATTTATTGAACATGTGATCCAAAATGGTTTCAATCTGAGAAGGGCCCAAGATGTAAATATCTGAACATTGAATGATATGTGCATTTCGTATGTGGTTGATATCTTTCACATTCACAAGTTTGAAGCCTTTTCACTTATGTAATTGTCTTTCTGTCTAACAAAGAACATGATAAAGAAAATACTGGGTGTTATAGAAGCTGCCTTACCAATACAGTGAAATATTTAACTATGATTATTGTAACTTGTGTTCAGTTTTTTATTTGCAACTGTTTGGAAGATTATGTTTATACTAGGTCTTTTTTTGTATCACCTATTTGTCATTGATGTGTGAAAGGAATTTGCATTCTTAAGTCACTCAAGTATAAGTAGAGAATTAACAAAAGAGCAAAGTTTTTCTTTTGGAAACATGGTGGAAGAAAATGTAAAGTCTTTTGAGGTAATTACAGTATTTACTGTACAAGCTTAATAAAGCAAAGGTGACTGTTTGGGCCTTCTGAGATTCGTGTAATTGTAAAATTGTGTGATTTAAAAGTCTTAAAATTCTATCAGGTGACCAGTTTCAGGAATAAAATACTTTTAGGCTTTAAAATAAGCATTAAAATAACTTTGAGGCAGTGTTTGCTTGAAAATAATGGAAATGCAGCAAAAAAAGAGTTCTGCCTTTGTTACTTATTATAATCCATTTTCCTTTATAGGGGAGTTTCCTTTTTTGAACCCTTATTAAACAGTTTTCTCTTGTTCTTTTGGTATTTAACACTTCTAAGTTCTGCTGGTTTTTTAATACCTGATAAAACTTTCTATCACTGTCTTAAAGGTGCAGACTTAACAGAAAGAGCCAAGATCTCCATGATGCTGGCATACCAGCCAGTTATGAAGTCTGAATGAATGCAGTGAACACCTCATTGTAGTTTTATTTTTTTATTTTTATTTATATTTTTTTTTCTTGTGGCCTGTGTTTCATATTTACAACTTTCAGTGACTTACGTACTTTCTTACCAAGAATTTTCTTTCTACAGTTCTGATGATGTAAGTACACATAAGAGTGCTGGATCAAGTGCTAATACAGTGGCAAACTTAAGCACAATCATGGAGACAGTGGAACCTTACAAGTCAAGTAGCTGTTCTGGCAGTAGCGGAACAACACATCACACAGCTACGTCTTTTCAGGAGAACTGTACAGGAGGCAACGTGAAAAGGAATGAGAATGTTCATAAGAGTAGTGGAAATTCTGGGCATGACAGGGACATCACAAAAGCATGGAAAGGGTGTTGCAATTTTCAGGAAGGATATAGACAGATTGAACATTTTTCCATTAACCATCCGATTGTCAAGATGACTGCTGAGTCTTTTCATTACAAAATGGAAACTGTGCATCTACCAGAAGAACCAAACCCTTCTCAAAATGTCTGCTTGGAGGAATCTGTACACTCAGTGTTACAGGAAGAATCTAATTCACTTGAAAAACAAACAGAGATTCTGAGATGCCAACAGATTAGAGGAAGAAATTCTAGGTCTGTGAAGAATTCTACAGGACTGAAAGCAAAATCTAAGGATGATGCAGCATTGTTAAAAAGTGAAGATGAAAATTTGATCCATGCTAAAAGAGATGTCCTAGGCCACATGGGAGAGAATGAATGTGATAGTGATGCCTGCAAAGCTAGTTTATCAAGAACACAAGAGAATTGTCTGGCTGGAGATTTTTCTGAGTTTAAGTTTGAAGAACCCAAAGTTATTGACCCATTTGATCTTACTTTAATTCAGAAGTTGCTTGCTCGTGTAGAGTTTTCAAATGCAGAGTATAGCAATTGCTACGTTAAAGTCAGTGTACCAATGCCACGATTTAAAATTGGTGGAACCGTCACTCTAGGTAAGTTTATGACTGGATTTGTATTGATGATAGCTTATAGAATCACGTATGTGTTTACATTTGCTTCTTATTGAAGAGTGTTGTTTGAGTTCCCATTTGTCAGAGTTGAAGTAACTGGAAATTACTGTAATAAACGGAACATTGTGTGTGGTAACATTATGAACGCCTTAGATTTGTGAGACATCATTCAGATTTGTTAATCTGCACTACATGGAGGCACTAGGTGAAAGTGAGCGGTCAAATTCTTGCCTTGGCCGCTTTACCTAGTAGGAAGGAAAGGAGGCTGAGTGGGCTGCAAACATATTTGAAGAAGAGAAAAATCATGTTAGCCTTCAAAATATTTTATTTTTACCTTATTTTAAACCTCAAGATTCAAAGTTTGTACTTTTCCTGGTTACTGATGTGTTACACTCCAAAAGTTCTTGCATGTGTTTTTTGTTTGACCTTGGGATGTGATTTCCCATGGATATAAGTTGTTAGGTTTACATCTTACGACACCCTATGTTACCAATATTTAAGCTGAAATAATGTAATATCACTTCTAATTTGATGCCATATACTTACTGCACTTGGAACAGCATTAACTTTTTAACATCATAAAAATTATGGCCCTGCGTTACCTTTTTACGTTAATAACCATTATCTCACCTCATTTTAGATTCTCATGGAGCATCTTTGCAAACTTCATGTATGCTGTGTGCATCAGATCTGTTTACATCTGTTGCATTCTGCCTCAGTCTGCACTTTTCAACTGAACCAGAAACATATTGCAAAAGTAGCTTCGTACCTCTCCCCTTATCTTGCGCACCCATACCTGCAGAAAAAAGCAAATAAGAATGAACAAACAAGCTTTTCTTGCTGAATTTATAATTACTGTTCAAAGTGGCCATCTTCATCCTCAGTGTACAACCTAGCATGTCTGCAGCTTGCATCAGCAAAAGAAGATTTTACTTTTACGGATTCCAGCATCCAAAATGTGGTAGAGCTATGTATCTACCGTCCTTAAATTTGCTGTGCTCTGTCTTAGGTTCTTTGACTTCATATTACCCTACATTTCTTTTATATACAACAACATCGTTCTGAATATTTTTCACATTATATTATATTAGGTGCACTAATATACTATCTTCAGGTGAATTTATACATATGTTATATTTGAGGTTCTTACATTGGTGTTGGTAAAGACTCAGGTCTTCTGTGATGTGATTGTATGTTGGTAAGAACCATATAGAGTAAATGATTTTACTTGTAAATCATCAGAGTGTGTTTATTTGAAAAAATTGTCTGTTATCTCTCAAACTTTTGCTTTCTATACAGGAAGAGATAAGTTCACAATCGAGAAAATTCTGGGAGAAGGAAGCTATGCGAAAGTGTTTAAGGGTACTGATATGGGCACACAAAAGACTGTGGCACTGAAGATACAGAAGCCAAGTTGGGAATGGGAGTTATATATATGTCGCCAGTTACAGTCTCGCCTGTCTGATCCACTCTCAGTAAGTTGATTTGTTTGGAATTTATGAATATCTCTATTATTGTTTCAAACTGTTTCTTCCTTCTTGCTGTGTAGAACTCTTGCTATAATTAGCTCCAATATATAGGGTCTTTGTCAAGTCAGTGCTGATTATTCACCTCATCAAGAAACTTCCTGTTATGCAAATCAGATTCCTTAGCCAGTTCATTCCAGTTCACATCTTCACAGTAAAACTTTTTAAAAATCTCTTTTAATGTTATTGTGTCATATGTCATGGTCTCCCTAGCATTTTCTACAATTGAGTTTTACAAACCACAGTTTGATAAGTATTCCTTCTGTTACATATCTCACCCTTCATATACAGTATGTGTGACAAGTCTGGAAACCAGCTGCATGGGTTTGGTTGTACAGGCTAGTGACATCGAGGACATATTTCATACATGGCACACATGTGTGACATGGTGCATCCTAGGCCCCATCACATGTGCAGAGAGATTGCCTGGACTCTGCTACAGATGTTGTCTCATATTTGCATTCTGTGCAATGCAACAGAACATTTGAGGCTAGTATGAATGGTTATCTCTTTTACAGTACTTCATTTAATTGCCTCTACAATAATAGCTGAAGAATATGAATTGTGAACTCTCCCTTTGTGCAGTTTTTTTCATTTCCCTCCAATTTCATCTCACGGTCACACATCTGCTTAATGTTTTGTTTTCACTGATATTTTTCTCTTTCAGCGTGACAGATAAAGTTTTACATCTGTGCAGACATGCTGAGGTAAAAAATTGAAGCAGGCCCATTACATGATTTTAAATGCTGTATCCCTTCCCCCTTCGTCCAGAATTCCGTATGGGAACAGTCTGGCAAATATAAAACCCAAATTAAATCTTACATCAACCTCTCTCTTTCTCTCTCTGCCTCACCTACAAATCCATTGTGTGAGCTGCTGCAAATTGAGAAACACTGCTTTAACCTTTTGCCACCAAATGAAGTATATGGTGCACTGCATGGTGGAGTACTGACTTTCCAAATGACACAGTGTATCTGTCAGCTGGTTTCAGTATAAAGTGGTGTGTAAAATATTGAGAATCACAGACTTTTATTTCATTCTGCAGTTGTGTTCTTGCATCTTGAAATTGCTTACATGCAGTCACAGATTTCAAATTGTTGTAGAACATTTGAAAACTGTTATAACTTGGATCCTCTGCCCACCTGCCTTTCTTTGCACTGTGTCTTTGAAGTATCTTACCGTTTGGAAACTTGTGCTGTTTTCATACTGTAGTATGAAAGAATTACAAACTTTAAAAATTTGTGTTTGAAAAAATAGAAACATTTTTATAGGCCAAAATGAAAATTATTTATTTTGTGGTGATGTTTATCAATACAGGAACTTGGCAGCTTTTAAAGATTTGGTTTTCTGACAAGGGCTTTCCATTTTGAAAGCAACTGAGATAAGGTTGGCCATGTCATTTTATGTTTCCTATACTGGCACATGAGATTCAAACAGTGTGGTACTCAAATTATTTTGTGCTTTTGTTTTTTGAGCTGTATTGAGAATTGAATCTCAAAATGTCCTCTAATTATTAAACTTTTTCTCCGTTTGTGGGTGTTATATTGTCTTTACATTGCAGGCAATGGCATTTAGGGATGTTCACAAGGCATACATTTTGACCAATGGCAGTGTAATGGTGACAGACTATTCTAAGTATGGGTCATTGCTGTCTGTGCTCGTGAAGTTAAGGCAAAACTGGGTAAGCTAATCTAGTATATTAAGGCATGGTGCACTAATCCAGAATGATAAAATGATTTTGTTTGAGCTTACGTTTACAATTCTCAGAGAGTTTTACAAACAAGTGGATTTGAAAACACAATTTACATCTGATATGTAATGAAGTTGAGCAGTTTTTAATAATGTGCAGGTTCCCCACACATTATTTTACTTTCTTATATCTAATGGACTGACAATTTCAGCACTAAATTTTAAAGAAGCTGTTTGCAAATTATGCTGCATTCTGGAGGTTCAGTGCATGAAAAATTTTGTAGTATTCATTGAACCCCTCATTTCATGTGTTGTTGCACGGCAGTGGATTTAAACTCTAACTACCATGTTGCTTTGTAAGTGTTTTGTGTGGCTGTGCCACTTTTCAACAGATATAAGGAGTGGAACATAGAACTGTGGCAACATTGTTGACCCTGGAGAATGGTGAGACGAAGCTGTTTGTTTCTCTTTCTCTTTAATGGAGGGCTGGGCATTCATGTCTGATTTTATAAAATCGTTCTCTGGTTGATGAATGCCATTTGTGATAGGTGGAAGGATGCATGTGATGCTCCTTTCAGTGGCACATCTGCAACTAAAACAGTTGAGAGACATGGATTGTGTTTGTGTTGTGCTGAAAGAAAACTATGGCTTGATGTGCACAGCAATTGTATGAGAAGTGGGGATGTCTGCAGCAAGTTTTGCATTCCCACTAAACAGATAGAGCAGAGCAAGGTCTGTGCAAATTGGATACCACACATGCTGAATGAAGAATGGCATGCCACAAATGTACTGTTGGCCACTGCAGATATTCAGTGATCAAAGAGGGAGGGAGCACTATATTTTTCTTGGGTTTGGAAATGGAAGAATCATGGATGCACTCATATCATGCACGATTAAAGTTTGAAAGTGCTGAAAGCCATTTCCTGATGTTGCCACAGAAGATAGTTGTAAGAAAAAGTCAAGGTGCTCTGAAAGTGAGGGATGACATGTTCTTCTCCCATGAGTGACTTGTGTTGGACCATACAGTTCCACTTGGAACTTCAGTCAGTGGTGCATATTATGCTCAACTGTTGCATGATAATATGTGGCCTTCCCTTTGTCAAAACAATGATAACTGCTGAAACATTGCATCATCTTCAGGATAGTGTGACACCTCATTGCCACTGTGACATCCAGGCTTAGCTGCAGAACTGAGACTGGGAAGTCCTTGCACATCCTCCATGCTCTTCAGATCTTGCTTCTTGGGAATTCTATTTGTTCTTACATCAAGAAATCAGTGAGGGGATGCAGGTTTGAATCCACAGACACCATTAACACTGCTGTCTTGGAGTCTACTCCATCTAAACAGGGATGACTTCTGGGCTCCAGTTGATCATTTGCTACATCATTGGGAGAAATGGAAAAACTTGGAGGGGGTTATGTGGAATATAGGACATGTGGATTGTTTTCTTGTGTATAGTTCTTGATTAAATAAATTTGTGGAACATACTAATCCTGTACAAGAAACATCTGAAATTTAGTATGTAACAACCAGACTAAGTACCTTCATGAAGCAGAGTCCTCATGCAGTTAGTTAAGAAACTACACATTTTATGGTACCTAAATGTCTATTACGGTGTTCTCTAGAGTCTGCCAGTTGTTGCTGTCATTAGCCAGATTGATCCAGTCCACCTTCCCATTTTGACTGGGACACTACAATGAGGAAAAAAAGATGAAACTTTATGCTGAGGTTACTGACTTAGGATAATTGAAATTGAATGTTGAGAAAAGAGGTTAAGTTGAGGTACCTTGAGTTGGAGTTCCACTGTATCCTGTAACTAACCTGATCATTATAGAGATATTGTTGCTCTCTGGTCTCGCCGGTCTCTCATGCAAGCTGGCATAAATTACAAGAACTTTTCAAACAAGTTTTCCATCCTCTCTGCACCCTAGAGAAAAAGATTTATCACGTAAAAAAAATTCATTTCATTGTAACGTCTAATCCTGTCTGAAGTTTATTGTACTCTAATTCTATGAAAATGAAAGAGTATCTTCTGTGTTAATAGAGTTCATTCTGTGTTGTGAACATTACATTTGCTTCGTATTCCATCAAGGAGCAAGTACCTGAGGACCTTATGCTGTACTGGATGATAGAATTGCTGTCCATTGCGGAGAAGATGCAGCAGTGCCGCATTATCCATGGAGATATCAAACCGGATAATTTTGTGCTCAGAACCCTGTGAGTTTCAGATTATCTTTGTCATGTTATTCTTTGGTGATTCCCCCTGTATAAATTGCATTTATCTCTGATGGTACTATCCATGGTACTGAACCATTTCTTTAATTGTAAAAGGCAACCTGGCAGTGTTGCAGAGTGGCTTTGATTATAGTGATAATATTCTGTACACTTCTGTACTTCACATCACTGTAAGATGGGCAAAAAGGTTTCATTAACCCCTCAGCGTCGACCTCTATACGTTGTATAATTGGTTGACAGCGACGGAGCACATTTAAATGCCTGCCATCTCCACAGACAGAGGAGTTTGAAATTCCCTGCGATGAAATTGCAACCATCTATTTAAAAAATCATTATTTGCAAACTAAAGATCCAATTTTTCTAAAATTTTAGTAGAGAATTATTAAAACTATGTAGATGCAGTGAAATAATTGTCATTACCTCAGTAATTGAGCTTTGTGTGATACAGCTCAAAGCAATCTTTCAAGCAAAGGCCCACATCACATATTTGGCAGCAGTACACTGAAGTTTTCTTTTTTCCGTGCTTTGAGCACACAACACACCTTCTCTCAGGTTTTGATTTTTCAGTTGTGGGTGCCACTTTTCTCAGAAAATGTCTTTCACTCAGCCGTGGAACTGTGTTGTCAGATGCCTGTCACCCCGATACACTCTGCGTCTCTGCAGCATGCGCACATTTCATAAACAGACCTTCCAATAGTTGAATTCTATATGAAAGCTACTCTATAATTCTTCCTGTCACTTGTCGATAAATAACAAACGAATTGAGAACTGTAAGCTCTCATTGTCTACAAAATGCAAAAATTTACTAATCAACTCAAATCTCTCTCTACTACGAGGGGCATCTAGAAAGTAAAGCACGTTTTGCCATTAAAAAATATTTATTTATAATAGGAAATAAAAAGAATATGCAGGTTTTATCACACACCTTCACCTACTTCTCCACATAGTCACCTTGGACATTGAGGCACTTGTCGTACCGTGACA
>JGI20166J26741_11661141_pt1 | contig 11154 bp, 14 predicted proteins | sample TergutCu122P5_FD_26741 | JGI IMG/M metagenome (IMG submission 26741) | reverse complement strand
CGTCCGCGACGTCATGGGCCACGCCATGGACCTGGCGGTGCCCCTGGAGGTCTCCGTCGGCTTCGGGAACTCCTGGGCCGCCGCCGCCCACTGAGCGTGGCCGGTCCCGCTCGTTGCCCGTGGAACGTGGGGACGGTTCCGGTGTTCCGCCGGATGAGCGACCAGACCATCGAGACCCCGACCCGGGGGGGCGCGTCTGGGTGGTCTGGGCATCGCGTCCCGCGCCAGAAGCGCGGGTGCGACCGCTCCGAGCGGCGGATGGCTACGCCATCCTATCCGCGCCGTGCCCGAACGGGTGCGGCACGCTCTCCGCTCGGTGGCCTGCGCATATCGGCGCGTCGCCTTTGGCGCGCCGAGCCCAATAGGGCGCGGCTCGCGCTGCGATCAGCTCCGGCCAACGTCCCGCTCGTGCCCAGACCACCCAGCCGCTCGGCACGTGCGCTCGCGCGGCGTCGGGCTGGCCTACACCAGGTCTTCCGGGACGCCGCAGTACTGGGCGATGCGGGTGCGGTAGGCGTCGCGGAGGGCGTTGGTGACCGGGCCGGGGGTGCCGGCGCCGATGGTGTGGCCATCCACGTGGTTGAGGGGGCGGGTGCGCCGTCCGGTCGAGGAGGACAGGGCCTCGTCGGCGTCGAGCAGCTCGGCCACCGTGAAGGGGCGCTCGTCCACCGGGATGCCCATCTCCCGCGCGATCTCCAGCAGGTGGCCCCGCGTGATCCCGGCCAGCACGGCGTTGGTCAGCGGGTGGGTGATGATGCGGCCGTCCTTGACGATGAAGACGTTGGCGTTGGCGCACTCCGTGACGATGTCGCCCCGGTGCAACACGGCCTCGGCGCAGCCGGCCTCCTTCGCCTCCTGCGTGGCCAGCACGGCGGGCAGGAGCGTGATGGCCTTGATGTCGCACCGGCTCCAGCGGATGTCCTCGATGAGCGCGGCGTCGACGCCGGCGGCGTCGGTGCGGCTGCTCGTGGGGTTGGGGCGGACGGTGAGCACGAAGCTGGGCGGGACGTCCGGGCCCGGGAAGGCGTGCAGCCGGGGGGCGACGCCGCGCGTCAGTTGCAGGTAGACCAGGTGCGAGTCGCCCTCGACCCGGCTCAGCGCCTCGCGGACGATGGCCTCGATCTCGTCCGCGCCGTAGGGGCACGTCAGGCGCAGGGCACGGTAGCTGCGCTCCCAGCGCGCGAGGTGCTCGGCGACGGCGAAGGGCTGATGACCCAGGGCGAACATCACCTCGTAGATGCCATCGCCGAACTGGTAGCCCCGGTCCTCCACGGACACCTTGGCCTCCTCGATGGGCCCGAAGGTGCCGTTGACGAATGCGATCGTTTGCATGGGAGTTCCCCCTCCGCTGTGAGTCTGCTCGCTAGCTTAGTTCCCGCGTGCCCGCCTGGTGCCCGCGTTCACGAAGCGGTGAGGCCGCGAAACCGGGCACGGCACTTTGCTGGGTGGGCGACGTACACTGACGGTATCCGGTGAGAGGGAGGTCGGGATGGCACTGTCGGAGGAGGAGCAGCGCCTCCTGGATCAGCTGGAGGCGTCCCTGGCCGCCGACGATCCTGGGCTGGCGCAGAAGTTCGGCACGGCGGCGCGGCCGCGGCCCTCGGCCGGGCGCCTGGCCCTGTCCGGCATCGCCTTCGTCATCGGCCTGGCCGGTCTGGTCGGTGGCATCCCGCTGGGCTGGGTGCTCAGCGTGGTCGGCTTCGTGATCATGTTCGCCGCCGTCGCGGCGCTCCTGCTCTCTCCGGCCGCCAAGCCCGCCGAGCCCGACAAGCCCGCCAAGACGCCGGCGGCCGCCGGCACCGGCGGCTTCATGGACCGCCTGGGCGAGCGCTGGAACCAGCGCCACGAGTAGCGGCGACGTGACAGGATGGGGGCATGAGCACCATCTTCAGCCAGATCATCGACGGGACGATCCCGGGCAGCTTCGTGTGGCGCGACGAGACCTGCGTCGTGTTCGCGACCATCAACCCGATCACGCCGGGCCACATGCTCGTCGTGCCGCGCCAGGAGATCGTCGAGTTCACGCAGGCCGACGACGCCCTGCTGGGGCACTTGATGGGCGTGGCCAAGGCGATCGGTCTGGCGTGCCGGCGGGCGTACGACGCGCCCCGGGCCGGCCTGATGATCGCGGGCTTCGAGATCGACCACCTGCACCTGCACGTGCTGCCCGCCTGGGGTGAGGCCGAGCTGAGCTTCGCCCGCGCCAGACCGGCCAGCCGCGAGGAGCTGGAGGAGGCCTGCGGGCGCCTCCGCGCGGCCCTGCGCGAGCTCGGCTACGGCGAGCACGTCGCGGGCTGAGCCCGCGGCGTGCGGCCCGTGCCGGGGTGTCCACCTGGAGAGACGCCGTGCCCGCCCGGGCGGCGGCGGGCCTACAGTGACGGCATGCAGCAGCACCGCGCGTGGTGGCCCGCCGACTAGGCGGTCGCTGGCGCGTGCGTGCCGAACCGCCCAGGGCAGGCGGTTCGTCTCGGGTCTGCCACGGGTGATTCACGTGACATCCACCCACGACCCAGGAAGACAGACTCATGAACACACGTATCAGCTCGATCCTGACGACGGCGGCGGCCGTGCTCGCGACCGCTCTGACCGGCTGCTCCAACCCGGCGGCGGCTCCCCCCAGCACATCGGCCCCGACCACCGCCCCGACCACCGCGACCGCCTCCGGCGGCGCGGGCGCCACGGGCAGCGCCCCGGCCAACCCGGCGCCCAAGATCGCCGTGGCCCAGATCGTGACGCATCCCTCGCTGGACGCCATCCGGAACGGCTTCGAGACCTGCCTGCGCGGGCTCGGCTACACCGGGGCGAGTTTCGACGAGCAGAACCCGCAAGGCGACCAGGCGGCGCTGACGGGCATCGCCGGCACCTTCAAGTCCGGCCGCTACGACCTGGTCGTCGCCATCACGACGCCCGTGGCCCAGGCCTTCGCCCAGGCGATGACCGACCGGCCGATCATCTTCGCCGGCGTGACCGACCCCGTCTCGGCCGGCCTGGTGAACTCGTTCGCGTCGCCGGGCGGCAACCTGACCGGCACGTCGGACTACCCGCCGATCGACGACCAGATCCAGTTGATCAAGGACATCGTGCCCACCGCCAAGACCATCGGCGTGGTCTACGCCTCCTCGGAGTCCAACGCCGAGGCGCAGCTCAACCTGGCCAAGGCGGCGGCGGCCAAGCTCGGCCTGGAGGTCAAGGCGGCGGCCGTCACGAACTCCTCCGAGATCGGCCAGGCGGCAACGTCCCTGGCCGGCGTGGACGCCTTCTACGTCGGCAACGACAACACGGTCGTGTCCGGCGTCGAGGCGCTCGTCCAGGCCGCCACGACCCAGCGCGTGCCGGTCATCGCCGCCGATCCGGACTCGGTGAAGCGGGGGGCCACGGCCTCCTACGCCATCGACCAGACGGAGATGGGCTGCCAGGCGGCCGCGCTGGCCGACAAGGTGCTGCGCGGGGCCTCGCCGGCCACGCTGCCCGTCATCAAGATGGCCGACCTGACCGGGGCCCTGGCGCTCACGATCAACCCGACGGCCGCCGCCGCCGCGGGCGTCACCATCCCGGCCGCCGTCAGCTCGCGTCCGGGCACGGTGGTGGTCGGCGCCTAGGGGCCCGGTCGTCTAGTCTGTGACAGGACGTGAGGAGGGGACGCCGGTGAGCGACATGCCCCCGAGAAGGCCGGGCCGCTGATGTTGGCGTCGGTGGACAACGGCCTGATCTACGCCCTCATGGTGCTGGGGGTGTACCTGACCTTTCGCGTGCTGGACTTCGCCGACCTGACGGTCGACGGCTCGTTCGTCACCGGGGCGGCGGTCGTGGCCACGGGCATCCTGCACGGGTGGCCGGCGCTGGCGGCCACCGCGGCGGCCGTGGCGACGGGCGCGATCGCCGGCGTCATCACGGGGTTGCTCAACACGGCCGGGCGGGTCAACCCGCTGCTGGCCGGCATCCTGACGCAGATCGCCCTCTACTCGCTCAACCTGCGGATCATGGGCCGGGCCAACCTGTCGCTGCTGCGGCAGCCGACGCTGCTCGCCGGCCTGCGCGACGCCGGCTGGCTGGGCACGTGGCGCTCGGTCGCGGTCTTCGCCGCCCTGGTCCTGGCGGCCGGCGCGGTGCTGACGTGGTTCCTCACGACCAACCTCGGCCTGGGCCTCCAGGCCACCGGCAACAACGTGACGATGGCCAAGGCCCAGGGCGTCCACACCGCGGGCATGGTGGTCTTGGGCCTGGCCGTCGCCAACGGTCTCGTGGCCGCCTCCGGGGCGCTCATGGCGCAGTACCAGGGGTTCGCCGACGCCTCCATGGGCATCGGCACGATCGTCGTCGGACTGGCCTCGGTGATCCTCGGCCAGGCGATCCTCGGCGCGCGCCCGGTCGCCCGGGCGGTCCTCGCCGTCATCGGCGGGGCCGTCCTCTACCGGTTCGTCATCCAGGTGGCCCTCAACCTGCACATCGGCCTCCAGCCCGGCGACATGAAGATCATCTCGGCCGTGCTCGTCATCGCCGCCCTCCTGGCGCCGCGCCTGCCGGTCTTCGAGCGGATCGCGCACAGCCGGCGGGAGCGCGACGCCGCCTTGCAGGTGCTGTCCGACGACGTCGTGGCGGCGCACGCGGTCGTCCAGGACGGCGTGCCGGGGCTGGCGGGCGACGTCCCCGCGGCCCTGCCGGCCGGGAAGGTCCGGCCATGACGACCAAGCTGGCGCTGGAGCACGTCTCGAAGTCGTTCTTCCCCTACACCGTCAACGAGCGCGTGGCGCTCGACGACGTCAGCCTGGACCTGGCCGACGGCGACTTCGTCACGATCATCGGCTCCAACGGCGCCGGCAAGTCGACGCTGCTGTCCGTCATCGCCGGCGTCCACCACCCGGAGAAGGGCCGGGTGCTCATCGACGGCGCCGACGTCACCCGGGCGCCCGAGCACGTCATGGCGAACCGCGTCTGCCGGGTCTTCCAGGATCCGATGGCGGGGACCGCCCCCGACCTCACGATCGAGGAGAACATGGCCATCGCCTGGCATCGGGGGCACCGTCGCGGGCTGGGGCACGGGGTGACCCAGGCCAAGCGGGCCCGCTTCCGGGAGGAGCTGGCGATCCTCGGGCTGGGCCTGGAGGACCGGCTGACGACCCGGACCGCCTTCCTGTCCGGCGGCCAGCGCCAGGCGTTGTCCCTGGTCATGGCGGTCTCGTCCCGGCCGAGCATCCTGCTCCTCGACGAGCACACGGCCGCGCTCGACCCCGCGCGGGCCGAGCTCATCACGCGCATCACCGAACAGACGGTGGCGGCGCACGGGCTGACCACGCTCATGGTGACGCACAACATGGCCCAGGCGCTGCGGCTGGGCAACCGGCTCATCATGCTGCACGAGGGCCGCGTCGTCTTCGATCTGGCCGAGGCGGACAAGCGGGCCGCCACGGTGGACTCCCTGCTGGAGCAGTTCGCGCTCCGCACCGGCGGCCGCCCGGCCGACAAGACGCTGCTGGGGGCCTGAGTCCGGAGCCACCGCCGCGCTGGAGCCCTCTGGGCCGGCTCGGCTAGTCTGAAGGGTGCGTGGACGCCGCTGGGGCGCGCCACGCGCCACAGGGAGGGGACGAGGCGTGATCACGCGGATGACCAAGCTGTTCGTGCGGACGCTGCGCGAGTCGCCGGCGGAGGCGGAGTTCCCGAGCCACAAGCTGTTGGTCCGGGCCGGCTACATCCGGCGGGCCGCCCCCGGCATCTACTCGTGGCTGCCGCTGGGCATGGCCGTGCTGGCCAAGATCGAGCGGATCGTGCGCGAGGAGATGGACGCCATCGGCGCCCAGGAGGTGCGCTTCCCGGCGCTGCTGCCGCGTGAGCCGTACGAGGCGACGGGGCGCTGGACGCAGTACGGCGACAACCTGTTCCGCCTCAAGGACCGCAAGCAGGCGGACATGCTGCTGGGGCCGACCCACGAGGAGATGTTCACCCTCCTCGTGAAGGACCTGTGCTCCTCGTACAAGGACCTGCCGCTCAACCTGTACCAGATCCAGACGAAGTACCGCGACGAGGCCCGCCCGCGCGCCGGCCTGATCCGGGGCCGCGAGTTCGTCATGAAGGACGCCTACACGTTCGACATCGACCGCGCCGGGCTGGAGGCGGCCTACCGGCGCGTGCGCGAGGCGTACTGCCGGATCTTCGACCGGCTGGGCTTCCACTACGTCATCGTCAAGGCCGACGCCGGGGCCATGGGCGGGTCGGCCAGCGAGGAGTTCCAGGCCGTCAGCCCCAACGGCGAGGACACGTTCGTCTACTCCGAGCGGGGCTACGCCGCCAACATCGAGGCCGTGACCACGCCGACCCCGCCGGCGCTGGACTGGGAGGGGGCCCCGGCGGCGCACGTCGAGGACACCCCCGACGTGCCCACCATCGAGACGCTCGTGGAGCTGTCGAACCAGCGCTTCCCCCGTGCGGACGGGCGCGCCTGGGCCGGTGCGGACACGCTGAAGAACGTCGTCGTCATGGTCAAGGGCCTGGACGGGGCGCGCACGCCGCTGGTCATCGGCCTGCCGGGCGACCGCCAGGTGGACGACGCGCGGCTGGAGGTGGCGCTGGCCCCGGGAGTGCCCGAGGCGTTCACGGAGGAGGACTTCGCCGCCTATCCGCAGTTGGCCAGGGGTTACATCGGCCCGGCCAAGGACGGGGCGCAGTTCCTGGGCCAGGACGCCGACTCCGGGATCCGGTACCTGCTCGACCCCCGGGTGGTGCCGGGCACGGCCTGGATCACCGGCTCGAACACCCACGGCCGGCACGTCTACGACCTCGTGGCCGGGCGCGACTTCGCCGCCGACGGCACGATCGACGTGGCCGAGGTCCGTGCGGGCGACCCCGCCCCCGACGGCTCCGGACCGCTCAAGCTGGCGCGCGGCATTGAGATCGGCCACATCTTCCAGCTCGGCTACAAGTACGCCGACGCCCTCGATCTCAAGGTGCTCGACGCCAACGGCAAGCTGACCACGGTCATCATGGGCAGCTACGGCCTGGGCATCACCCGGGCCGTCGCGGCCGTGGCCGAGGACACCTGTGACGACAAGGGTCTGTGCTGGCCGCGTGAGATCGCGCCCTACGACGTCATGATCGTGGCCACCGGCAAGGACGAGGCCGTGTTCAGCGCCGCCGAGACGCTGGCCGCCGGCCTGGACGCCGCCGGGGCCGACGTGCTGCTGGACGACCGCAAGGCCTCGCCCGGGGTGAAGTTCGCCGACGCCGAACTGCTCGGGGTGCCGACCATCGTCGTCGTCGGCCGGGCGCTGGCCGACGGTGAGATTGAGATACGCGACCGCCGATCCGGCACCGCCCGGACGGTGCCCGTCGGTGCGGCGGTGGCTGAGATTCTGGCTGAGATCGGCCGGGCGGGATAGCCGCGCGCCGAGCCGTGCAATCTCACGCACCCTCCGGCGACCCCAGCACGAGCAGGTGGTCGGGCGTGGCGCCGGGCACGGCCTCCAGCGCGATGCGCCGGTCGAAGGTGACCAGGCGACCGCCGTGGGCGACGGCGAGCGCCAGGAGGTAGATGTCGGTCAGCTCACCGGATCGCAGCAGCCGGCCGGGGTTGAGCCGGGCGTCATCCGTGATGGAGATGTCGCACGGCCAGAACTCATGCGCTTGGTCGGCGCAGGCGGCGGCGAGCAACCCAAGCGCCCGGCGGACCGTCATCGGGTTCGCGTAGCCGGGCTGTGACACGATGCGCGCGAAGCCGTTCTCGGTGATGGCACAGCTCGCCCACCCGGCCGCCGCGTTCGCCGTCAGCCAGTCCGCGACGGCGTCGCTGCGCGGATGATCGGGGTCGAACAGCGCGATCAGCACGTTCACGTCCAGGAGGGCGGCCATCAGATGCCCAGTTCGTCGCGGAGCCGGTCGATGTCGGCATCGGTCACGATCCCGCCCCGGCTGGGGAAGCGCTCGATCCCGAGTGCGGCGAGAGCGGCCTCACGGGCCTGGTTGGCCTCGGAGGACGCGTTGGGGCGCTCCTGGCGCCGGTCGTACGCCCGGCGGAAGTAGTCGGAGATGACGGCCCCGGCCGGTCGTCGCTCATGGCGGCCGATCTCTTTGGCGACCTGCAGGACGTCATCGTCGATGGTGAGCGTCGTTCTCATGCATCAAGCATAGCGCATCAGATGCCGAGTCCGTCGCGGAGGCGGTTGACGTCCTCGTCGGTGACGAGGTGCTGCCCGCCGGGCAGGATCACGAAGCCTCGTGCGGCGAGGCGGCGGTCGGCCTCTCCCGCCGGGGGTTGCGCCTTGCCGCGGTTGGCGAGGTCGAGGCCGGCCCGACGCCTGTCGGAGATCGCGGTCCGACAAGTGTCGGAGATCACCTGTCCGGTTGTCCGTCGCTCCCGCCGGGCGGTCTCCTTCGCGGCCTGGAGCACGTCGTCGTCGATGGTGAGCGTCGTTCTCACGCATCAAGCATAGCGCATCAGATGCGGCAGCGATGCCGCCCGAAGCCTCCACGCCCAACCACGGGCGCGCCCGCTATGCTGGAGTCAGGTGGACGGCGGGCGTGCCCGGGCCCGCGACAACCGAATCTGACAAGTGGAGGGCCCGTGATGAACGAGTCGGCGGCCGGAGGCTCGGCTCCTTGGTCATCCGGGTTCGCGTGCCTAGGCGTCGCCCTGGCTTCGTTGTCCTCACCCGGCGTGCCGCCAGCACGCCGGGATCGTCCGCCTCGCCAGCCTCGCCGCCCAGACCCGCTCGCTGATCCGAAGCACCAGGGAGCCGAGCCTCTGAGTGCGCTGCTGGGCCCTGTCGTGGCGCGGCTGGATCTGGAGGTGGACGCCGTCGAGCTGCGGCGCGCCGGCGGGCGGAACCTGCTGCGGGTGTACCTGGACGGCGACGGCCCGACCGGGTCGGGCCCCACGCTGGACCAGGTGACGACGGCCTCGGCCGCGATCTCGCGGGCGCTGGACGAGGCGCCGGAGGTGACCGGTGAGGCGCCGTACGTGCTGGAGGTCAGCTCGCGCGGCGTGCACCGTCCCCTGACGACCCCCGCCCACTACCGGCGCAATCGCGGGCGGCTGCTGGAGTGCACCCCGACCGACGGCGGCCCCAGCGTGGTCGGCCGGATCGTGGGGAGCGACGACGAGGGCGTCACGCTCGACGTGGACGGCCGCCCGGTCAGGCGGGCCTACGGCGAGATCCGGCGGGCGATCGTGCAGGTGGAGCTGAACCGGCCGCAGCATGACCCGGCGGCCAGGGCGGACGACGAGGGAGAGGAGTAACGGCATGGACATCGACATGGCTGTGTTGCGCGGCATCGAGCGGGACAAGGACATCCCGCTGGACTACCTGGTCTCCACCTTGGAGGACGCCCTGCGCGGCGCCTACGAGAAGACCGCCCACGCCCGTCCGGGCGCCCGCGTCACCCTCGACCGCAAGACCGGGGAGGTGCGGGTGCTCGTGCCGGAGACCGACGAGGCGGGCACGGTGCTGGGCGAGGTGGACGACACGCCGGCCGACTTCGGCCGGGTGGCGGCGGCGACGGCCCGCCAGGTGATCCTCCAGCGGTTGCGCGAGGCCGAGGACGAGCAGAAGTACGGCCGGTTCGCCGGGGTCGAGGGCGACATCGTGACCGGCGTCGTGCAGCAGGACCGCGACTCGCGCACCGTGCGGGTCGACCTGGGCAACATCGAGGCCATCATGCCGGTGGCGGAGCAGACCCCGGGCGAGGACTACACGCACGGCAAGCGCCTGCGGGTCTACGTCATCAACGTGCGCAAGGACGTGCGCGGCCCCCAGGTGGTCGTGTCCCGGACGCATCCCGGGCTCGTGCGCAAGCTGTTCGCCCTGGAGGTGCCGGAGATCGAACAGGGTGTCGTGGAGATCAAGGAGATCGCCCGGGAGGCCGGCCACCGCAGCAAGATCGCCGTCTGGAGCAACGATCCCGACGTCTCGGCCAAGGGCGCCTGCATCGGCGCCATGGGCCAGCGGGTGCGCGCCGTCATGCACGAGCTGAACGAGGAGAAGATCGACATCGTCGACTGGTCGGAGGATCCCGCCACGTTCCTGGCGAACGCCCTCAGCCCCGCGAAGGTGAGCGGGGTGACCATCCTCGACCCCTCCACCAAGGCGGCCCGCGTCGTCGTGCCCGACTACCAGTTGTCGCTCGCCATCGGCCGCGAGGGCCAGAACGCCCGCCTGGCCGCCCGCCTGACCGGCTGGAAGATCGACATCCACTCCGATGCCCAGTAGGGCCCACGTGCCCCTGCGCACGTGCGTCGGCTGCCGCCGCGTCGAGGAGCGGGCGTGCCTGCGGCGCTACGTGGCCGTGGACGGGCGGCTGGTCCCCGACCCGGCCGCCTCGCTGCCCGGACGGGGCGCCTGGGTGCACGACGACCCGGCCTGCTGGGAGCGGGCCCTGCGGCGCAAGGGCTTCGCCCGGGCCCTGCGCGTGGCGGTAGACGCCGCGTGACCGGCGCGCCTCAGCGCACCCGGCGGGGCAGGCGGGCGGCCCAGGCGTCGTCGAGATATGGGTTTGTGCGGTCAGTCGCCGGCCGAACATCAACAGCACGAGGGCGACGGTCGTGCTGAACGAGATCCTCGAGGACGGCGCGGATGTCAAGACGACGCTGGACGCGGCCCGGTCGTCGCTCAGGAACGAGCTCGGCCAGTAGGCGGTCGAAGCGAGCTCTGAGGAAGACACGTCACTACCATGAGGTGGGCCGGAGCGTCGCGCACCCGGCACACCCGATCTCAAGGAGTACTCCATGTCGAACGTCACGATCCGGCTTGATCCGGCCGCGACCGTCGGGCCGGTCCACCGGCGCCTCTTCGGCTCCTTCGTGGAACACCTGGGCCGCTGCGTCTACACGGGCCTGTTCGAGCCAGACCACCCCGGCGCTACGCCGGAGGGCTTCCGCTCGGACGTCCTGGACCTCGTGAAGGAACTCGGCGTCACGACCGTGCGCTACCCGGGGGGCAACTTCGTGTCGGGTTACCGCTGGGAGGACGGCGTCGGGCCTCGCGCGCAGCGCCCCGCGCGGCTGGACCTGGCCTGGCACTGCACGGAGCCGAACACGTTCGGCACCGACGAGTTCATGGCCTGGGCGCGCCTGGCCGGCGTCGAGCCGATGATGGCCGTGAACCTGGGCACCCGCGGCATCGCCTCCGCCCTGGCCCTGCTCGAGTACTGCAACATCCGGGGCGGCAC
>JGI20166J26741_11661029_pt1 | contig 11157 bp, 12 predicted proteins | sample TergutCu122P5_FD_26741 | JGI IMG/M metagenome (IMG submission 26741) | reverse complement strand
AAATAAAATCCAACGATCCAGCCGCCCTCGAAGTTTTTATGCGTTGTTTCGGCAAGGCTTGAGAACAAGGGAAAGTGCGTGGCGAATACGGAATACGCGGTTAACCGCATCAAAATTCGTGGTTATCATACCGATTTTTATGGGCATGTGAATAACGCCCGTTATCTCGAATTTTACGAAGAAAATCGCTGGGCCTTGTTTGAAAATGGGCCCGATTTGACTCAATGGGCGCAAAAAGGCTTAACCTTTGCCGTCGTCAATATAAACATCAACTACCGTCAGGCGATTGTCCTCGGCATGACGATTGAGGTGCGCGGCCGCCTCGAGAAAATTGGCAGCCGCAGCGCCACCGTGCGGCAGGAGATAATTCTCACTGACAGCGGCAAGGTGGCTTCCGACGCCCTTGTCACCTTTGTCCTCATCGGCAAAAATGGCTCGGCGATCAATATGAAAAGCTCGGATAGACAAGAAGTCCGGGATTTTGTCGCGATGCTTGAGGGGACATTGGGTTGATGGAGAAACCACCCCCGGCGCTGCGCGCCACCCTCTCCCACAGTGACAGGGGATAGGGGTCAGGAAACAGGTGACAGGGGGCGAAAAACAGGTTATAAATCGCAGGCTAGGGGTTACAGGCGGCAATGACAGGAAACAGGAAACAAAGGAGAAGGAAATGAATAAACGGATGTCTTTTTTTGTGATGGCGGTCATGGCCATGTTGGTGGTCGCGGCGGCGCCGGCCCTGGCCGAAACCGGGACGGTTGAGGTACTCGGCGTGCAATTCCCGAAAGAGAAGGTGATCGAAGGAAAAACGCTGCATTTAAACGGCGTATCCTACCTGAAAAAATTCGGCTTCGTCAAAGTGTACGCCGTTGGCCTGTACTTAGAAAACCCCAGCCACGACGCCGAGACGGTCATCACCTCGCAGCAGGTCAAATACACGCTGAATCATTATCTGACCGACAAGGCCACGGCGAAAAAGCTCCAGGAAGGATTCATCGAGATGATGGCCAACAACAACCCCAAAGAGGTGTTTGAAGCCAACCGGAAGGATGTTGAAAAATACGCCTCCTGGCTGGACAAGGATATGGCCCCCGGACTGACCTCGGAGACCGTATATGTGCCAGGAAAAGGGCTGACCCTGACCTATCAGGGGCAAGTCAAGGGCACCATCCCCGGCCAGACTTTTGCCGAGATGTATCTTCGCTACAGCGTTGGAGAGAAAGCGGATGAAACCATCCGCAAGGGCCTGCTCGGCTTATGAGCCAGGTGGCAGGTATCAGGTGACAGGGGTCAGGTGACAGGGGTCAGGTGACAGGGGTCAGGTGACAGGTAGCAGGAATCGGGCGACAGGTATCAGGGGGGGGACGGGAAACAAAATCTTGTACCTGTATCCCGTTTCCTGTATCCTGTAACCTGTCACCTGTTTTCTGTCACTCGACAGACAAACCAAAATAAGGAGAGAGGAGAGAGCTATGAGAAAAGTATTATGTTGCGCGATAGGATTGTCTTTATTGACAGCGGCTACCGCCTTTGCCGGTGGTTATCGCGTCACGGTGCAGTCGCCTGACATGACAGCGAAAGCCGGGGCCAACATCGCTTCGGCCTCGGGCGCCGACGTCGCCTATACCAACCCGGCGGGCGCCGCCTGGGTGCAAAATGGCTGGCTGGCCCAGGTTGACATGACCTATATCTATCTCGGCTCGGCGAGATACGACGACGCGCGCACCGGCGATCCGAGGTATGGCGGTATCAACTTTAGCGGCAACTCGACGGAAGGACATTTCTTCCTGCCGACCGCATTCGTCCTTTCCCCCAATTGGAATGGCCTGCGCATCGGTTTTAGCTGCGTCACCCCCTATGGCCTGACCTTCCGTTGGAATGATAAATACCCAAATATGTACAACCACAAATTCGCGTTGCAGATTAGCGAATTCAACCCGACCGCCACCTACGCCATTACCGACAAGTTTTCGGTTGCCGGCGGCGCGCGGCTGGTTTACGCCACAGCCACCGTCATCAACGTGGTGGATAAATCCATGGGCCCAGTGGCCCTTGGCCAGAATGCCGATGCCAGCCGCGGCATGAATGGCATGACCACGGAATGGGGTTATAACCTGGCCGCCGACTTCAAGCCGACCAAGGAGATGAACTTGGCCGTCACCTTCCGTTCGCGGGTCGACCTCGACTTCACCGGCGACGTTATCCTGAGGGGTCAGATGTACAACCAGGCCCTTCCCGGCGGCTATGTGTTTGGCAACCCTTACGGTCCCTACCCCAATGTTCTTTCAGAGTTGAGGACCAGGGGCTCGGTGAGCACGCCAGTGCCGGCGGTTCTGGCCTTTTCCGGCTCGTATGACTTCGGCAAAACCACTGTTGAGCTGACCATTGACCGGACATACTGGTCGGCCTTGAAAGACATTCAGTTCAAGATGAATGGCGCCGACGCGCACGGCAATCCTAACACAGGCAATCCTATTCTCGATGGTTTCGCCGCCCACGGCTCCTACAAAACCATGGATTGGCAGGATAGCTGGTCTGTCCGTCTCGGCCTGGAATATGAGGCCACCAAGGCTCTGACCCTGATGGCCGGCCTCGCCTATGACGAAAGCCCGGTGCGCGACTACAGCGTTGGCTTTGAGCTGCCGGATTCCGACTCCTGGGTATTTTCCATCGGCGCCCGTTACGCCTTCACCAACAATCTGGAAGCTGGCTTAGGCGTGTTATTCGACAAGAAGATGACCAATGTGGTTAGGGCTAGCGACAATAACCCGCAGGTTAACGGCCGCTTCAGCGACATGCTTGGCATCGTGGTTTCGGCTGGCGTGCAGTACAAGTTCTAATTTTCCGCCAAGCGCTCTCAGCGTTTGCCCAGCCGCGCCGCTTCCCTACCAGGGAAGACGGCGCGGTTGTGTTTTAGGGGAACCAGAGGGCAGAAGACAGATAAGGCGGCCATTGGCCGCCCGTGAGGCGAAACTCGGAATCCATTTTGCGGAATTCATCCGGCTTTGGATCCCGTCAGGTCATCTCTTCCCAAATGGAGCGCACGGCAACACCCTGGGCGCGGAACATGGGTTTTCCCGGTTTTTCGGCTGTGAGCAGTTCGTCGGCCCGCGCATCCAAAGCGTGAGCGACATGAATGGCGTCCATAGCGGCCATCCCGTATCGTTGGGCGAGATCGGCAGCGTGGTCAAGCGTTGTCAGGTCCCAGGGCAGTTTTTCAGCCGCCGCGAAGACCGCTTCATAAAATGCGGCTTCTTTTCGTTGCCGCTCATAGATGGCTTTAGGCATAACCTCCAGCCACACGGCGTCGCTTAGCAAAAACTCCCGTTCCGGTTCATCCAGCACTCGCATGGCTTGCAGGCTCAATTTGTCTGTGCCTTTGCAGGCGGCGAGCAGCACGCCACTGTCGAGGTAAGTGCGCTTAACCATCAACGCCCCCGCGCCGGTTACGGAGTTCAGCTTCCAACCCGTCTTCATCAAGCAGCGCGCCACCACCTTCGATATAAGCGTGGCGCAGGGCCAGCAGCTTTTTCCCTAACGCGGTTCTGGGCCGATATGTATCCTCGATCGAGCCGGTACAATCCGTGCCGATTGGCGGCGGCAATTCCTTGTGCGCAAGTTCGGAAATGGCATTCATCCTTGCTCTCCTCTATTCAGCAATTTAATCAGCGGCATTTTCGCCGCGTTCATTTAGCATAACCCGTCCGGGCGGCTTTTACCAATATTGCCGCCATCAACATGGATTTTGGGCAACCGCAAGGGTTGCCCCTACAGCTCGCGATGACGGGGTGTCGCCCATCCATTTCTACGCCATTTCGTTGATTGCCGTCTGTTGATATGCGTGCAGGAAGCGGTGGCAGAAACTATCCCAGCGTTCACATACTTGCAAAGTGGCCGCATCCATTTTCAGCAAACTGGGATACGCCACCAATTCGCTCATCTCCTCACTTAAATCTTTAACGGTGGCTTCATCGAGGCCGGGCAAGACGCGCCGCGCAAACTCAGCCGCCGGATACCAGGCCGAGGCCCGCTGGAAATCGCGGTGGATCTGCGTCAAAAGTACATTGCGCGGCCCCTCCCATAACTCGTTAACCGCCGCGTCGCGGTACAGGCGGGGCAGGGAAGAAAAGTCTTCCATCACGCCGTGGCCGCCAAAGACCGACATGGCCATGCGCAGCACATCGATGGTATCCCAAGCGGCGCCGATTTTTTGCAGCATGACCAGCTCGCGAATCTCAAAAGTCCGTTTGTCGGCCTCGGCATCGCCCGAAGTGACCAAACCGCCCATCAGACCCTTCTCCGACTGGAGAAAGCCGCGATAGAGCTTGAAGACGCCGGCGGTGGTCTTTTGGGCGCGATCCTCAATTTTTCGCAATTGCGCCTCGAGCAAGGGGAAGCGCCCAATGGTCATGCCGAAGGCTTGCCGCAACTCCGCGTACTTTTTGGCTTCGCGCACCGCCCGCGTCATAAAGGCCGCCGAACCCAAGCCCAGACTCAGCCGGGACAGCGTAAGCACGATACCCACCACATTGGCCAAACCCCGATCCAGGGGGCCAACCGGGTAAGCGACGGCGCCGTCATAGGTCAACTCGCCGGTGGTCAGCTCGCTGGTGCCCATTTTATATTTGATCCGGTCGATGGTATAGCCATTGCGCTTTTCCCGCGCCTTATCACCGGGCAGCCAGGAAGGAACCAGAAACAGCGCCACCTTTTCACTGCCCTCGGGCTTGGCCGTCACCAAAGAGTAATCGGCGTGGGTGGCGGAACAAAAATGTTTAATCCCATAAAGACGCCAGGTATTGCCGGCGCATACGGCCTCGAGGACATTGGCCGCCACATCCGAGCCGCCCTGAATCTCGGAAAGATACTGGGCGCCGATGCCAAAATCGCCGTCAATGCCTTCGGTGCAGTGCAGTAAAACGTTTTTTAGTTCCGGAGTATCGGCAAAGCGCTTCAGGATGGTGATTATCCCCTCCGTGCAGGCCAGGGGGCAGCTTATGCAGGCGTCGCCATTCTGGGAAATCAGAAATATCTTGATCAGCTTGACCCAAGGTGAGGTCTGGGCGGAAAAAATCTTTTCGGCAAAGATTTCTTTTTCCATGATCTCAGTCTCATGGGGACGGACAATCCGGTCGATGCGGTTTTTATGCCCGTCGTAGTGCATCATATAAGGCCGCTTTTCCGGCCAGGCGATGGCATCGGCAATATCGCGCCAACGGAAAGACGCCTGGGGCGACATGTGCCGCGCCTGGGCGTCGGCCGCCGGCCATTCGGCCCCGGCGTAATGTTTGAGCAGCCGCTGCAAGAAGGGATCATCCTGATAATAATCGACATTTTTCCGCCATTCTAAAAACTCGCTGAAACGATAGGGGTTGTTTCGATCGGGAAATGACATGTTTTCGCCTCCAAATTTTTACATTGTGATATTTATGGCTTTCTAACGTAAAAAGCCTTTTGCCCGCCGATGGCGCTGGGATTGACAAAATCCACAGCCATCGGCAAGAAAAGGCTCTCATCGAACATGCCCAAACCGAGCCGCAAGGCTACGACCAAGGATGGGAGATCGAAATGTTCTTCAAAGCGCCAGTCTCATAACTTTTTCAGCAGCTTGAGCGCGAAATCGGTGTATGGCGGATAGCGCAACTTAAGATCAATATATTTCGATTTATGCAGCACGCTCCGGTAATGGGTAAAGGCGTCGAAACCGGCTTTGCCGTGATAGGAACCCATGCCGCTGGCGCCGACGCCGCCAAATGGCAGGCGCGGAACGGACAGATGCACGATGGTGTCGTTGACGCAGCCGCCGCCGAAAGACACATTGCGCAGGAAGTAATTTTCGGTTTTTTTCTTGGCCGTGAATAAATAGGCCGCCAGCGGCTTGGGCCGGTCATTGATCATTTTTACGACGCCCTCGAGGCTGGAATAGGTCAGCACCGGCATGATCGGTCCAAAAATTTCTTCGCTCATGACCGGAGCGTCCCATTTTACCTCGTCGAGTAACGTCGGCTCGATTTGCAGGGTAGCCGGGTTGGAACTGCCGCCCATGACAATTTTTTCACCCTCGATCAGGCCGAGCAGGCGGCGGAAATGCTTTTCATTGATTATTTTCGGGAAATTCGGGTTTTCATGGGGTTTGGCGCCGTACATAGCCCGGATGTTGGTTTGCATCTCATCCAGCAGCTTTTGTTTGATTGATTGATGGGCCAGAATATAATCGGGCGCGACGCAGGTTTGCCCGGCGTTGACAAATTTTCCCCAGACAATGCGCCTGGCCGCGATCTTCAGGTTGGCCGTTTCGTCGACAATGCACGGGCTTTTGCCGCCGAGTTCGAGAATGACCGGCGTCAAGTGATTGGCCGCCGCCTGCATAACGGTTTTGCCCACTGTGGTACTGCCGGTGAAAAACACCAGGTCATAGCGCTCGTCAAGCAGGGCCTTGTTCTCTTCGCGTCCGCCTTCGATAACGGCCACATGCCACGGGTCGAACACTTCGGCGCACATCTGCGCAATCAGCGCCGACGACGCCGGCGAATAAGCGGATGGCTTGACCATGGCGCAGTTGCCGGCGGCGACGGCGGCGATGATCGGCGTCGCGGTCAGCAGAATGGGATAATTCCATGGCGACATGATCAGCGTCACGCCGTAAGGTTCGGGATATATTTTCCCGCATGAGGGGAAATTTTTCAGATTGGACAATACATGTTTCGGTCGGCTCCAGCAGCGGATGTGCCTCAGCGTATGTCTCACCTCGTCAAGGGTTGTGCCCACTTCGGTGGCATAGGCTTCAAACGGCGCCCTGTTCAGGTCGGCTTTCAGCGCGGCCAGGATGTCCTCGTCGTGGCGGACTACCCAACGCTCTAGATTTTTCAACAATTCAACACGAAAAGCGACGTCCTTCGTGCCGCCGGAGTTGAAGAAAGCCTGTTGTTTCTCTAATATTTCCGCGAATTTGTTCATATTCAAGCCTCCAAGAGTTGCTGATACACCTTTTCCATCTCCCTGCGGTTAAAAATGACCGGCACTGGATAGAGCGGGTTTGCCTCCCGCATGGCGCGTTTTATCATGGTGGGGATATCTTTTGCCTGCAATTCGGGGAACGTGGTCGGGATACCCATTTTCGCGTTCATCTCGCGGATGCTGGCAATAAACTTCCGCGCGTTTTCGCGATCTGATGCGCCCCTGTCGGCGATGCCGGCGGCGGCGGCCAGTTCCGACAACGCTTGATAGGCCGTGTTGCCATACATCTCCAGCACATAGGGCATGATGATGGCGTTTGCCCAGCCGTGCGGCGTGCCGTAGTGGCCGCTAATGGTATGGGCAATGGCGTGGATGTTGCCGACATAGGCGCGGGTAAAAGCGGCGCCGGCCAAAAAGGCGGCCTCCTGCATATTTTTCCGGGCGGTAAGATTTTGCCCGTCGGCAAAGGCGGTGAGCAAATTGGCGTAAATCAACTCCGTGGCCTTCAAGGCATCCTTACGGGTCTGGCTGGTGTTGCTCTTACCGATATACGCCTCGACGGCGTGACAGAGCGCGTCCATACCGGTGCCCGCCGTGATGGCCGGCGGCAGGCCAGCGGTGAGGCGCGGATCGAGCAAGGCGTAATAAGGAATCAGCACCAGGTCGTTAATGGGGTATTTCTCGTGGGTGGTACTGTCGGTGACAACGGCGGTCACGGTTGTTTCGCTGCCGGTGCCCGCCGTCGTGGGAATGGCGATAAGCAGCGGGATCTTTTTGAATACTTTCATCTCCCCGCGCATCTTCGGCAGGCTGGTGCGAGGACGCGCCACCCTGGCGCCAACAGCCTTGGCGCAGTCCATCGGCGAGCCGCCGCCCAAAGCGATGAGGCCAGCGCATCCCTCTTTTTTGTAAAGGAGTAAAGCCTCTTCAACGTTGTCGATGGTAGGATTTGGCAGGGTTTTGTCGTAGAGCGCGCAGCGAATCCCGTTCTTCTCGAGGACTTGCATCAACTCCACGTGCAGCCCCAGGCTGGTCAGCCCCGCATCCGTCACCAGCAGCACGGATTTTATGCCCTTGTCAAGCAGCAGCCTGGCCAGCGCCGGATAATCGTCCAGCCGCGTGGGACGTCTCCATGGAAGAAACAAGGTGGCGTAGCGTAAAAAGAACTGATACAGCCGGCAGTACATTTCATACATGACGAAATCTCCCTCTTCTGGTGGCAAAGTTATTCTTTTCTCCGTCATTCAAGAGCCTTCGGTGAAGATACTATGAGAGGCGCGAATTTCCAATTTTTTTACAATATTGCCCAGCTTCGTAAACGATTCTTGCCAGCCCTCCCTTTCCAGGCTATTATTCTAGCCACGGTCTAGCCATAAACCAGGAGATCATCATGCGTGAAATTGCCTTATTCGAAGCCAAAAACAAGTTGAGCGGGCTGCTCGATCAGGTTGCCGTCGGCGAAGAGTTCATCATCACCCGCCACGGCAAGCCCGCGGCCCGTCTCGCCCCCATCACCCCCGCCTTTGACCGCGCCAAAGCCAGACAGGCCGCCAAAGCGCTGCTGGAAGCCCGTAAGGGCACCTCGCTCGGCGGCTTGTCGATTAAAGAACTGGTCAACGAAGGGCGTCCATGAGTTTCGTCGTCGATAGCTCCGTCGCCTTGACCTGGTGTTTTGACGACGAAGCGACTCAGGCCGCCGACGCTTTACTGCTGCGCCTGACCGCTGGCGGCGCTCATGCGCCGTCATTGTGGCCGTTGGAAGTGCTCAATGCCCTGGCAATGGCGCGGCGGCGCGGACGCATCGCTCCGGATGCTCACCAGGCCAAGATCGCGCTTCTTCGGGCCTTGCCGATCACCCTCGACACGGAAACCACCACCCAGGCGTGGACAATAACCGCCCGACTCGCCGAACGGCATCGCCTCACCTTGTATGATGCCGCCTATCTGGAATTGTCAGAGCGTCTCGATCTGCCGCTGGCGACGCTCGATGCCGATTTGCGTCAAGCGGCAAAAAACCTGGGCATACCGCTTCTCGGCATGACCGAAGACGCCCATTAGCGCCTCCCCCGCCCGACCTGGCGGCAAAAGGCTTTTATCTCTCTCTTTTTAGAAAAATTGCAACGCGCTCTTGACGCGGCGAACGCCGCTCTGTATGACGTGCTGGCCCATATCGCCTTGGCCGCGCCGCATCGGCCTTTCCCGCTCGCGGCAAAGGGAACTATTCTTGAGGATAAGCTTTAATTTTTAATAAAATAAACAGGAGCAAGGCGGCAGATGTACAACAAAATTCTCGAAACCATCGGCAATACGCCAATGGTCAGAATCAACAAGATGAACCCAAACCCCTATGTTGAACTGTATGCCAAGCTCGAGGGCTTCAATCCCACCGGCAGCATCAAAGACCGAATCGCCCTGAAAATGATCGAACAAGCGGAAAGCGAGGGGGCGCTGACCAAGGGCAAGATCATTATCGAGGCGACTTCCGGCAATACCGGCATCGGATTGGCGATGATCGGCGTCCTGAAAGGATACCGGGTGCAGATCGTCATGAGCTCCGCCGTATCGGAGGAGCGCCAGAAAATGATCAAAGCCTTCGGTGGAGAAGTCATTTTAACCGCCGCCGAGCTGGGAACGGACGGCGCCATCATGAAGACCAAAGAACTTGTCAGAAACAACCCGGAGCGTTACTTTTACGCCAACCAATTCTCAAATGTATACAACAAGCTGGCCCATTATATGACCACCGCCGAGGAAATATGGGAGCAGACGGAGGGCAGGATTACGCATTTCGTCTCCTCGCTGGGCACATCCGGGACGATCATGGGCGTGGGCATGGGCTTGAAAGAGAAAAATCCCGAAATAAAAATCATCGAAGCCCAGCCGATAAAAGGACACTATATTCAGGGCCTGAAAAATATGGAGGAAGCGATCGTCCCTGAAATATACGATCCCTCGCAGATCAGCGAACACGTCATGATAGAGAGCGAAGACGCCTTTGCCATGGCGCGGAGAATCGTTTTGGAAGAGGGCATTTTTGTCGGCATGAGCAGCGGCGCGGCCATGCTCGCGGCCCTGCGCGTCATTGAAAAAATCGATTCCGGCGTGGTGATTGTCATTTTCCCGGACCGGGGCGAAAAATATCTGAGCACCGATTTATTTACGGTTTAACCGGCGCTTTCCTCCTGGCAGCGCCTTTCTTGTTTTCTTATTCTGGTGATCCCTATGAAAATCCTTGGTATTCACGCCAGCCCCCGCCCACGGGGCAATTCCGCCCAACTGCTCGACACCCTGCTCGAAGAGGCCAAACGTCTCGGCGCCACCACCAATAGCTACGCGCTCAATAGCCTGCAACTGAAGGGATGCCAGGCCTGCTATACCTGCCGCAAGCCCGGCAAGGAAAAGCAATGCGCCGTCGATGACGACATGCGGCCCATTTTAGCGGAAGTGTTCGCCGCCGATGCCGTGGTGCTGGCCTCGCCGGTGTATATGTGGCAAATGACCGCCCAGGCCAAACTGTTCACCGACCGTTTGATGCCGGTGCTCAAGCGCGATTTCACCTCCTGGCTGAATGGCCAGCGGCTGCTTCTCCTCTACACCCAGGGGCAGCCCAACACCGGCCAATTCGCCTCTTATTTCAAATACGTCAACGATATGTTTGGTTTTCTGGGCTTCCGCACCCAGGAGCCGCTCGTTTTTGGCGGCCTTGCCCGCATCACCGATGTGCAGCAATACCCACAGCATTTCGAGCGCGTCCGCCAGGCCGCGGCCGAACTTGTCGGATGACGGAGGGCTGTAGGGGCACGGCGCGCCGTGCCCCTACATGCGCCGTGCCCCTACTTGACTTTTGCATCTGAATATCTCTATTGTGTGGACGTTCTTATGTTCATCCACCTTTTGTTCTTCATTCTTTCTTAAAGAGGCTACCGCTTATGCAGCAAGCATTCATTGTTGACGCCATCCGCACGCCGATGGGCCGCACCAAATCAGGTGGGGCGCTGGTTGACACGCATCCGGTCGAACTGCTCGGTCAGGTGCTGGCCGCGCTCGTGGAACGAAACTCGCTCGATCCAGGCAGCGTCGATGACGTCCTCTGTGGCTGCGTCAGCCAGGTCGGCGAGCAGGCGGCCACGCCTGGGCGCATGGCCTTGCTGGCGGCTGGCTTTCCCGAACACGTGCCGTCGGCCACCATCGATCGCAAAT
>JGI20166J26741_11660918_pt1 | contig 11159 bp, 12 predicted proteins | sample TergutCu122P5_FD_26741 | JGI IMG/M metagenome (IMG submission 26741) | reverse complement strand
TCATCCTTTAGCCGCCCCCTATGTGCGCATTATACACGGCTATTGGTGCGCGGGCAAGTGCGGCGGCTACTGCGCGTTATGGGGCGGCGTGGACATTTAGGCGGGTACATGATCGCAGATGCCTATAACAATTCAGTTATATGCGGTGCGCGCTTTGATTTAGACCTTGATGAAGTGGAACAGTTTGTCGCCGATGCGTAGAACGAATAGTTGTAAATTGAGCAAAAGGCAGGAGGCCAACCCGGACGCACAGAAAAGGCCGATATAATATCGGCTAATGGGCGAAATATGCCGCTCGGCAGGGCGTTTAGCGGGCTTGTAATGGGTATTATTATCTCGACGACCACAGCCAAAAATTGAAAAATATTCAGCGGGATGATTACAAATTGTCATAGAGAATAACCGCTCATCAATCTGTGAACACGGGCGTCTTTATGCCCGTGTCTAAGCCGGCGTTTTACGCCGGCGTTATTCCCTTCCCTGGACAGGCCCCAGCGCCGCTCGAACGCCGTCCGAATGAAAAGAGGTGATAGATGTATGTTCACGCAAAGCGCCGAATGTTATGAGGATTTATTCACAGAAGAACATGAGGAAGCGCAACTCGACAATTTAAGAGACAAGGGCATCTTAAGATACAGAACAAAGACCATAAAAAGCGGGGATATGTTGGAATGTGAAATATATCCCGTCTGGCGGACAAGCAGGGGCGGGAGCAGGGCCGCCAAAGAGAACCCTAGCCGAAAAGCTCAAAAAAACCTGAATGACAAAAATATTAAAAAATGGGTTGTCCGGCTGACCAACACCAATTTCACCGATAAAGACATTTGGGCCACTTTCACATACGATAATGAGCATTTGCCGGCGAACGAGGCGGAGGCCAAAAAGGATATACAGAATTACATACGGCGGCTCAAAGACTATATCAGAAAAAACGGCCTGCCCGCGCTCAAATATATCTATGTCACGGAGTACCACGCGGACGGCGATGGCAAAACGGTCAGGGTACACCACCACATGATTATGAATTTTCGTGACCGGGATATTGCCGAGAGCATATGGACAAAAGGCGGCAGGACGCAGACCCGGCGCTTGCAGCCGGATGATTACGGCCTTGAGGGCTTGGCGAGATACATAACAAAAACCCCGCAGGAGAAAAAATGCCCCGCTGCGTCGCAGGCGGCGAAAAGCTCAAAAAGATTCACGGCGAGCCTTAATCTGGATAAGCCAATAGAAACAATATCGGACACCAAAATATCCAGAGGCCGTGCGGAGAAGATGGCATCAAACCCTAATTCAGCGCGCGAGGTATTCCAAAAACTCTATGATGGCTATTTGTTCAATGACATGGCTGTTAGGTACAGCGACTTTGTGAGCGGGGTTTATCTGTACGTGAGGATGCGACGCGCGCCGGATATAAAAAGTTTTGGAAAATTGATCGACGCAACGCAAACAAAAAAGCCGACCGTTCTCCGCGATGCGGCCCTTTGCAAAACCAAAATAGAAGCATGATTATTATATCAAAAAAAATAATTGAAATGCAACAAAAAAAATTTTAAGAGGTGGATTATGGAAAAATTACAAGAACAAGAGAATTTTTTTGACAAGTGCTGTCACGAAGCATTAAATTCAAGCGGATCGCGAGATAGTGAGCCGTCCGAAAAATTCAAACGTGCGCTCAAAATAATGGAGGAGGCCGTCAACGATGCGTACTACGCGGGTTATAAACAGGCTCAAAGCGATGCTTTAGCTTTAGCGGCGGGAAAATCTAAAAACAGAAAAAAGGGGCAATGTTATGTATATCCCAAAAACCGGCATACAGTCCATTAAAATGACGAATGGGGACAAGTATGTTAATCCGATACTCCTGGAGGACATATGCAGAAGTAGCCATTATTTGGCAATTAAACAATACGGCGGCAAAGGCGTACCCGTTATTTTTCTGAACAAACTTAATATTTCTTCAATCGAAATGGAGGTGGACAACGTTGCCGCTGACGTTTCCATTTAATCTTTTCAAACAAAAGAAACCCCCGCAGCTTACTGAACAGATATTTCTATCCGGCGGATCCCCGGTATTTACGCCATTCAACGGCAACGCCTACGAAAATGACCTTTACCGGGCCGCCGTGGACGCGATAGCCCGCAATGCCGCGAAGCTCCGGGCCGCTCATGTCATACTCGACCCGGCCGGCCGCTCAGACGGTGATCCGGTATTGAATCGGCTGCTGCAAAGCCGTCCGAACCCGTTTATGTCGGCGTTTGACCTGCTATACAAGCTGGTGACGCATCTATACCTGAATAACAATGCGTTCGCCTGGCTGCAATGGGCCGATAACGGCAATTTGGCCGGAATTTATCCGCTAAAGCCGAATAACGCCGAGTTTATGGCAGCACCGGACGGCACATTATACGTCAACTTCAATTTCGGCAGCGGGCAGAACTATCAATTCCCGTATAGCGATGTTATACATATCCGCCGGCACTTTAACCGGAACGATCTGCTTGGCGACCAGAATACGGCCTTGATACCGGCGCTGGAGCTGGCGCACACGCAGAACGAGGGCATCATAAACGGCATAAAATTCGGCGCGAATATCCGAGGCGTACTCAAAATCACCCGCGCCAACCTGAGACCCGAAGATGTAAAAGCCCAACGTGATAATTTTATGCGTGACTTCTTGGAAATGACTAATAGCGGCGGCTTGGTTGTGACCGATACCAGCACCGAGTATTCTCCGCTGGAATCAAAGCCGTATATAATCGACAATGACCAGCTTGAAGCCACAAAAGCTAAGATATATGACTATCTGGGCATATCCGAGGTTATCGTCAACAATACATACAATGAGAACCAATGGAATGCGTTTTATGAGAGCGTGATCGAATCCATAGCCGTTCAATTATCGCTTGAATTCACGGAAAAGCTATTCACTGCCCGCGAGCAGGCTTTTGGAAACGCGATACTGTTCGAAGCCAACCGTCTGCAATTCGCCAGCGCGACCACAAAAGCGACGCTGATTGAAAAGCTCATGCCATTTGGCCTGCTTACGATCAATCAGGCGTTGGAAATTCTGAATTTGCCCGGTATGCCGGACGGTGACAAACGTTTGCAGACCTTGAATATGGTAAACGCGGCAAAAGCCGACCAATACCAGTTAGGGGGTGATGCTCAACTATGATTGCGGCGGTAGATTTTGATGGCACGCTTGTAAAAAATATGTATCCCAAAATAGGAGCTATAAACCGTCCCGTTTTCGACCGGGTGAAGCAGATGCAGGCCGAGGGCGCGACGCTCATATTGTGGACATGCAGAACGGGCGATCTTCTTGATGAAGCTGTGTCATTCTGTAAAGCTAACGGTCTGATATTTGATTATATAAACGAAAACACGCCCGACAGCATAAAGAAATTCGGTGGCGACACAAGGAAAATCTACGCCGATGTATATGTTGACGATAGGGACTCAGATTTTGCGCAAAAGGCCGAAAGGAATAATAATATCATGAAAGAAGTCAGAACAGCTTTAATTACGGTTGAGAACAGAGCGGAAGCGGCAGCCGGCGCGATGTTTTTGATAGGGCGGCCAGTTGTCTATGACACGCCGGCCACAATAAGTACGCCTAGCGGCGCGTACACGGAAATTATAAAACGCGGTGCATTGGATGGCGCAGACCTGACCGACGTCAGGCTACTTTACGATCACAGCACTTCGGCGCGTGTGCCGCTGGCGCGGACGCCCAAAACGCTTCAATTCTCCATCAGTCCGGCAGGCCTGGAAATGAAAGCGGCGTTAAGCGATTCCCCGGACGCGAAGTCCATCTATACGGCAGTATCGAGGGGCGACGTGGACGGAATGTCCTTTGCTTTCACCGTGCCGGCAGGCGGCGACTGCTGGGACAGGAAATCAAAGACGCGGGAGATCACTAAAATTTCAAAAGTCTACGAGGTATCAATATGTCCGTTTCCGGCCTATCCTACTGCTTCAGTAGAGGCGCGGGCGGCTTTGCGGGATATTGACGACCGACAGTCGGCAATAATCAAGTGTAATTTAATTTTATCTAAACACAGGAGGATAAAAATATGACATTCAAGTCTGAAAAAGAGGCATTCAACTACTACCGCACATCCAGCCGTGACCAAATCGAGCACCGGGCGGCTGAAATCAAGGGCATACTCCAAAACGACCCGAACGCCGACGTCGCTACGCTTACGATTGAGCTTGACGGCTTGGGCGAGGCGATGGATAATTTGATCGACCGGGCGAAGGCCGCCGCGATCAGCAACAGCGGCAATAACGGCGGCAATAGTGCCAGCAACGGCGACGGCGGCGATAACGGCGCGGACGGCCACGACAACCAGCGCAGCCGCTTCAACCCTATAACCAGCATGAGCTTTGACAGGCCGGCGGCCCAAACGCCTGAAAGCATATTCGGCAGCCGGGAATACCGCAGCGCGTTCCATCGCATGATGACCGGCCAGCCGATGGGCTCCGAAGATACCGCCGTTATAAACAGAGCGCGTCAAACGCTGGCCGCTGAAAGGCGCGATACGTTCTTTAATACGACCGACAGTGCCGCTGTCATTCCGACCCAGACGCTTGAGGAAATCTTTAAGAAAGCGGCCTTAATGGGCGGCGTGCTGCCTGTTTGCAGGCGCTTTGACATACCGGCTAACCTGGCCGTATCCGTCGCGACGCCCGAAGATATGGCCGCCTGGCACGTGGAGGGCTCTACGGTAACGCCCACGAACCAGATTCCGGCAAGCGTGACATTCCACGGTTACGAGCTGATGAAGCTTTTCAGTATGTCGGCGGCTACAAAGTCAATGAGCATCACGGCCTTTGAGGCGTACTTGCAGACTGAGCTAATGCGTACAATGATCGTGGCCCTGGATTCCGCAGCGATCAGCGGCACAGGCACCGGCCAACCGCTGGGACTGCTGGCTAATGGCGTGATATCGAGTGTGTTGTTGGCCCAGCCCGCCACATATGCGACGTTCGTCAAGGCCGCCGGTACTCTTATGCGCGGGTACTCGATGGGCGCAAGCTGGGCCATGTCCAACGCGACATTTTACAATAGCGTGCTCGGACTGGAAGATTCGCTTGGCCGCCCGATATTCATTCCGAACGCAAACACGAACCAGGTTGACACAATTCTTGGCAAGCCGCTGGTCATTGACGACTTTATCCCGGACGGCACCGTCATATTCGGGAATTTCCAATACTACGGCGTAAACTATCCGCTGGATATCCTGCTGGAGGTTTCGAGGGAAAGCAGCTTCCGACAGGGGCTGATTGACTATAGGTCGCTTGCCGTGGCCGACGCACGACCGATTGTTGCCGACGCGTTTGTAAAGGTGACACTGGAATAGCAGTGAGAAACGTCACTGATCTGAGTAACCACGGAAACTAACGGCCAATATCGTTGATACAAATTGCATTGCTATCTAGCAAAAAGAGTACAGCAAATAAAGCCTTACGGAAAAGATGCAAGAGCGGCGATAGTTATGCTATCAGAGACTCAACCGACCCATAAACATGATTCACCATAGCGTCAAGATGAACATTGACAGCGCTTAGGAAGGCGAATGAGGCTATCTTCATCTTGCCGTAACGCTTGGGAGGTTCCAGTATGTAGTCGGTCAGAATGCGGTTGTTTACACGCTCCGACGCAGTTCGCCGCTTATAGGTTTCTTTCCATTCTTCCGTTCCCCTGGGAATAGGCGTCAGCAGCCTCAGGTTGGAAGCGAGGCGGACGTAGACGATTTTTCCGTAAAGCGTCTTGTTACATTGATCGCTGTACGGGCAGCGCCTTACTTTGCCGGTGACAAGCGGGCAGCGGTATTTGATGCGATACCTCTTCCGGTCGAACCCCCAGTTCGGCATCTCATAGCCGTCAGCGCATATAGGCGCGCCGTTTTTGGATAAAACAAGTTCATCATCAGACTGAAGCTCATTGTCCGAACGATTGTTAAGATCAATAAACGACTTTATATGCCACTGATTCAGCAGATCGTATGTAGGATAGTTGTCGTGGGCCGAATCTGCGATAAGGCTGTCAAATCTCAAAACATCGCGGTACAGATACCAGGCGTGCGTCAGAGCCGCTATCAACGTAACGCTGTCATGCCTGGAGGCTTCCGCGAATTTCAGGTAAACAGGCAGATAAGAGCTGGGGGTTTCCGTGGAAACTCTGATCTCATAAAGAGGTGATTATTATGAGATGGACGGATTGCGCAGCACAGGACTTGAAGCGATACACCGGGCTGACGGCCAGCGTGGAGAGCATCGCGGAAAGAATCGCGGCCTTAGAGATTGCGTTTACCAGTATCGAGGCCGTGAATACTGCGAGGATTCCGGCGGCCGGCGGCGGAAGGGCTTATGATGATCGCACCGTTGACAACATGACGGAGCGCGAGAGGTTAAAACTCCTATTGGCAGCGAATCAGATGATGATCGCCGTAATTGATAAAGGATTGGCGGCCCTCGACGACACGGAGCGGCTTGCGCTTGATTACTTCTTCATCGACAGGCCAAAGATTACATAGAAAAGCTGATGGAGGAACTGCATATTGAGCAAGCCCAGATATACCGCCTAAAGAATCAGGCCCTATACAAATTCACAATACATATGTATGGGCTAGAAGAATTCTAGGGAAGCTTTATCGTTTGTTAAAAGGTGCAAGATATGGCAAGGCAATTTGCAAAGAAGTTCTACAGAAGCAAACAATGGGAAAAGACACGGCTCTATGTTTTGGGCCGCGACTTTTTCCTTTGCCAAAAATGCGGAGAGCCGGCGGAAGAAGTTCATCATATTGTATGGCTAACATCTGACAATATCAACGATCCGGCAGTCAGTCTTGATCCGGATAACTTAATGTCTCTGTGCCGTAATTGTCATTTTGATATACATAGAGATTATCGTATAAGTCAATCCAATAAACAGCAAGAAAGTGATTATATTTTTGATGAAAATGGTATGGTTATCCCAAATAAAAAGGTATATTTGGTGACTGGTTGTTATGGAAGCGGTAAGAGCCATTATGTTAAACAGCACATGAATATCGGGGATTTGGTTGTTGACATGGACTTGCTGTTTAGGGCTTTATCATTTCAGTCGATTCACAGCACACCTAATAACCTTTTACATACTGTTTGGGATGTTAGGGATTTTCTGTATGAATTGATAAGATGGCGTAAAGGCGACTGGACTACGGCATGGGTTATAGCGGCGTTGCCGGACAAAGAGAAACGCGAAAAGCTTGCCAGTGATTTGAACGCCAGAATCATCGAGATAGATACAGACCTGGAGACGTGTATCAGAAACATAGAGGCCGATAACACGCGAATATTCAAACAGGATCATATCTCTTTGGCGCGGGAATATTTCTGGAAAAAAAATTAATCCCCCCACTTTCCAATTTAAAAAATACTTAGCGGGACCGTCGGGGGGCAACCTTAGTTTTCCCCGAACTGGATTTTCTCACGCGAGTTCTCACTTTGGCCGAGCCAGGGAGGAAATAGGACGACTTAGCAGGAGATGGACGGACTTAGCGGGAGATGAAATTGACGGCGTGATATAGGCGTCCCATACTTACTTAAAACGATTCCTTATGTGTAAAAATAGTGTAAATATTCCAATCGTGTTGAAATAGCAAGCCCGACAAACCTTGAGTTTATCGGGCTTTGTATGCACCCCGCGGGAATTGAACCCGCGGCCTTTCGGTTCGGAGCCGAACGCTCTATCCACTGAGCTAGGGGTGCGGATACGTCGGTGCAGTCCTGCACATACATAATAACCGCCAAAAAACATTGGTTTCTAGCGGTTATTCGTTAGAGGCACCACCCAGATTTGAACTGGGGAATGGAGGTTTTGCAGACCTCTGCCTTACCACTTGGCTATGGCGCCGGAATTTATCCGCGGGCGGCTGATTGCGCAAAAGCGCTTGCGCCCCCGCCGCTGATATTGTATTATAGTTATAGCAAAAAATTCAGATAATGTCAAGTGGTTTAATTTCACGGCAATTGGATGGGGGTGTCAAAATGGAATCGGCTATCAAAATTATCATTGACCGGGACAAATGCGCCGGCTGCGGCGAATGCGCGGCGGACTGCCTGCGCCGCGTGATTGAGGTGCGGGGCGGCAAGGCGGCTGTCCTCAGCGGGGACTGCCTGAAGTGCGGGCACTGCGTGGCCGTTTGCCCGGCGAACGCCGTGCGGATGGAGGGTGTAGAGGACGAGATACTGGAGAAGGGCGAATCGGCCGGGGCGCTGGACGCGGACGCCCTGAAAGCGCATTTGAAGCTGCGCCGCTCCGTCCGCCGGTATAAGCGGGAGCCCGCCCCGCGGGAAAAGCTTGAATGGATTATCGAGGCCGGGCGGCTGACGCCCAGTGGCAGCAACCTGCAGAATGTGCGGTATATCGTGATACAAAACGGGATAGACGCGCTGGAGGACGAGGTTATCGCGCAGTACAAGCAAACGGGCACCCTGCCCGGCGGCCCGGATATGAGCAAATACAAGCTGGAGCGGGGGTTTTTGTTTCACGGCGCGCCCGCGCTGATACTCGTCGTGTCGGAGAACAGCGTCAACGCGTGCCTTGCCGCTATGAGCATGGAACTGATGGCGGAGGCGCTGGGCCTGGGCACGCTGTATGTGGGGCTGTTCACCCGCCCGGCCAATCAGAACGCGGCGCTGCGCCAATCGCTGGGAATCGCCGGAAATGAGGACATCGCGGTCTGCCTCGCCGTCGGTTACCCCGCCGTCACATACCAGCGCTCGGCACCGAAGAAGGCGGCGAATGTGGTGTGGAGATGAGTGCCGGTAACTATCTAACATCTAACTTCTAACATCTAACCTCTGGGGGTGCGCCTTGTGTTATCCATTCTTAACGAACATGAAAAGCAGATTTTCGCGGGAAACGTCCTGTTTGTCATATGCTGCGCGTTTTATCTCGCGTGGTGGCTGTTGGCGTTCAAACCGGCAGGCGCGATTACCGGCTTCAAAACAGGCTGGCTGCTGATTCCGGCCGCGGCGACCGGGTTGCTGGGCGTCGTTTGGGCGGTTCGGGGCGTCATCGCGCAGCCGCCGGGCAGTCAGCTGATTTCCGGCACGGCTGTCCTGCTGGGCGGCGGCGTTTTGTACTTTATACTGCTGGCCGTCACCGTGGGGCTTTTGGGGCGCCCGGCGACGACGGAACTGATCCTGATCATCGGATGGGGGATGCTGGCTCTGGCGGAGGTCGGCGCGCTGTTCGGGTACGGGCGGTTTTCCCGCGGGCTGGCTATTGGGTTTATCGTGATAATTTGCGCGGCGGTGTTTATTTCATTGGTCTGCTACGCGCTTTACTACCGTCTGGACAGCCGCGCCGGGTACATCGACGGGATGATTCCGCTGATTCTGGCGGCGCTGACGATGGCGGGCGTATCATGTTTTATGGTGATTATCTAACCTCTAGCCTCTAACCTCTAGCCTCTATAAAAAGAAGCGCCGGGTTCAGGCGGCGCTTTTTAATATATATATTAGGGGGAGGATGTTGGCTTGGTTCGGCGGCTTAGAAATTCGCCGCGGAGTTCATGTTGCCTATCGTTACTTTCAGCGTCATGGGGATGTCGCTGCCCTGGTAGATATGCAGCTGCACCGTGCTGCCGACCTTGACGGTCTTCAGGGCGGCCTGCAAATCCGCCATAGAGGTGATTTTGGTGCTGTTGAAGCCGACGATCAGGTCGCCCTTCTGCAGGCCCGCTTTGGCCGCGCCGGAGCCGTCGGTGACGGCCACGACGTATACGCCGGTGGAGGGCATATTGTACATATTCATCATGTCCTGCGTGATATCCGTGCCCTGTATGCCGAGGTACGGCTGCTGGACGTCGCCGTTTTTCATTATATCGTCGACGATGGACTTGGCCTCGTTGGTGGGGATGCTGTAGCCCATGCCCTCTACGCCGGTTTCCGCCAGTTTGGCGGTGTTGATGCCTATTATCTCGCCGCCGGCGTTGACCAGCGCGCCGCCGCTGTTGCCGGGGTTGATGGCCGCGTCGGTCTGCATGACGTTGAGGTTTCTGTTTTCCACATCTATATTCTTATCTATCGCGCTGACGATGCCCATCGTAGCCGTCTTGCCCTCGCCCAGGGCGTTGCCGATGGCCACTACCAGGTCGCCTACCTGCATTTTGGAAGAATCGCCGAAGGTGGCTACTTTATAGTTGGTCACGCCGGCAGATGTCATGTCCGATTTCAGCACCGCTATAACGGCCAGGTCGGCCTGGGTGTCGCTGCCAACGTAGTGCGCGGGAACCTGGGTGCTGTCGTCCAGGGAGATGGTGCATTTGGTCGCGCCGGAGATGACGTGGTTATTGGTCACGACATAGAGCTTTGTGTTGTCCTGGCCGAAGATGATGCCGCTGCCGGCGGCCGCGCCCTGAATCTGCTGGTTGAACATATTGGTCTGCGTGGCGGTCAGGTTGATGCTGACCACGGAATCCTTTACCGCGTTGACGACGTTGGCGACGCCGGCTTGCAGGCTGCCCGCCGTGGCGCCGGTCAAATCGGTTTTAAACGATACGTTGGGGTTGCCGTTTGAGGTGTCCGCGGAGGGGATTTCCGCCTGGGCCATAGCGGACTGAACCGGGTTGGCGGTGTTCAGGAACCTTGTGTAGTTGGCCCCTACGAAGAACGCCCCGGCCAGCAGCACCGCCGCGACGCACACGCCGACGACCGCGCCGGCGTATTTCCTCTTTTTGGGTTTTACCGGGATGTAATTCTGCTGCGCGTACTGCGCGGGCTGTTCAAGCGGCGGCTGGGCGGAGCCCGGGACCGTCTGTATGTCGGCTTGCGGCGCTAACGCGCTTTGGGCGGGCTGCTCGCCCGTCCAGCTGTTGATCCAGCTCGTCACCTCGTCGGGCCCGCTTTGGGCGTTTTCGCCGTATTGCGGCGGGAACTGCTGTTCCGGCTGTGATTGATACTGCGGCGGGAAAAGAGGCTCCGGCTGGTATGTGTTGCGGCTGGTGTAGTATTCGTTATCCATGATTATCTCCCTTTCATTCGGCTTTGATTTAATCCGGTTATTACTTTTTGTTCCGAACATAATCTGATTATAAAACCTAACTTTGAATAAAATATTATGAATTTGTTAACATTTGAGAACGCATTGAAAACATTC
>JGI20166J26741_11660585_pt1 | contig 11161 bp, 9 predicted proteins | sample TergutCu122P5_FD_26741 | JGI IMG/M metagenome (IMG submission 26741) | reverse complement strand
GGTAAATCCTTTGACTGTTGATGAACAGCAGAATTTTGAGAAGGGGAAAAGCATTACTACCAATGCCGACCGAACGCTCAAACGCAGTATGCGTCGCAATTTGCAACGCTACAAACTTCGCCGTGAAAATTTGATTGAAATTCTCAAAGAAAATGGCTTTATTTCTGACGAAACAATTTTGTCGGAAAACGGAAATTATACCACTTTTGAAACTTACCGTTTGCGGGCAAAGGCGGCAACCGAAGAAATCTCATTGGAAGAATTTGCCCGCGTTTTGTTGATGATAAATAAAAAGCGAGGTTACAAAAGCAGTCGTAAAGCAAAAGGACAAGATGAAGGGCAATTAATAGACGGAATGGAAATTGCTAAAAAATTGTATGATGAAAATCTTACGCCCGGACAATTTTGTTTGCAACTTTTGCAGGCAGGGAAAAAATATCTGCCCGATTTTTATCGTTCGGATTTACAGGCGGAATTTGATAAAATTTTTGATAAACAATTAACATTACACCCTGATTATCTTTCTGTTGAATTGAAAGAAGAACTTCGCGGCAAAAAGCGGGATGCCGTTTGGGCAATCTGTGCAAAGGTATTCAAAGAAAAAGGTATCGAAATAGTAGGTATTAAAAGGCAAGGAAATGCAGCAGAACAGAAAATCGAAAATTATGTTTGGCGCGTAAAAGGATTGAAAGAAAAATTGGATTTGGAACAATTGGTAATTGTTTTGCAACAAATCAATATTCAAATCAACAGTTCAAGCGGCTATTTAGGCGCTATCAGCGACCGAAGCAAAGAACTTTATTTCAACAAACAGACCGTTGGTCAATATCAAATGGCGGTTTTGGCAGAAAATCCGAATGCAAGTTTGCGAAATATGGTATTTTACCGACAAGATTATTTAGACGAGTTCAATACTATTTGGGAAACACAGGCAAAATTTCGTAGAGGCGAATTGAATTCGCCTTTTACTGAAGAATTGAAAAACGAAATCCGCGATGTAATAATTTTCTATCAACGCCGACTGAAAAGCCAAAAAGGTTTGATTAGTTTTTGCGAATTTGAAAGTCGAAAAATTGAAGTTGAAATTGACGGGAAAAATAAAATTAAAACCGTTGGAAGTCGCGTGATTCCACGGTCTTCGCCGTTATTTCAGGAATTCATAATTTGGCAACGGCTGAATGATATTGAAGTTTTTCCGGCAAATGAAAAGAAGAAAAAATATAAACCCAATGCAAAGCGACTAAATCAAGAACAAAAGGAATCATTATTCAACGAGTTGTCAATCAAGGAAAAGATGACTAAAAATCAGATTCTTACGCTATTGGATTTACAGGAATTTGATATGAATTTTAATTCAATTGATGGCAATCGAACACAAGCAGAACTGTTTAAGAAATATCAGGAAATTATTGAACTTTCTGAAAAAGAAGTTGATATAAAGGATCCTGCTGATAAAATTATTGATGCGATAACAAAATTGTTCAGCGAACTTAATTATAATACCGATATACTACATTTTAATGCTGATGTCGAAAATTTAGATGACGAAGCATTATACAATTTATGGCATTTATTATATTCGTTTGAAGGAGACAAATCAAATACGGGTAATGAAAACCTTATCAACAAACTAATGTCTGAATACGGTTTCGATAAGTCTGCTGCCTCTATTTTAGCAAAAGTAACTTTCCAAGATGATTACGGCTCGCTATCGGCAAAAGCAATTCGCAAGATTTTGCCACGAATGAAGCAAGGCGAAGATTATACCACCGCTTGTGCTTATTTGTATGGAAAACACTCTAAAAATTCTTTGACAACAGAAGAATTAGAAAAAAAGAGTTACAAAAACAGATTAGACGTTATTCCTAAAAACTCTTTGCGTAATCCTGTCGTTGAGAAAATTCTCAATCAAATGATAAATGTGGTGAATGCAATTATTGCAGATCCACAGTTAGGAAAACCTGACGAAATCCGTATAGAATTGGCACGAGAGTTAAAAAAAAGTGCCGATGAGCGAATTTTATTGACTGATAGTGTTAATACAAATACAGATGAAACTAAGGATATTAAAGAAATTTTAAAGAACGAGTTTGGAATAGATAATCCGAGCAGAAATGATATAATTCGTTATAAACTTTATAAAGAATTATTAATAAATAATGCAGCACATACTCCCTATTCCAACACCTATATTTCTCCGGCAGAATTATTTAGCAAAAAGTTTGATATTGAGCATATTATTCCACAATCTCGACTGTTTGACGATTCATTTTCAAATAAAACGCTCGAACTGCGTAGCATAAACATAGAAAAAGGAAACAAAACGGCTTTCGATTATGTGAAAGAAAAATACGGAGAGCAAGGGTTGCAGGATTATATCAATAGAGTAATTGTTATTTATGGGACTAAAACAACGAAACGAGTTAATAAAAGAACAAAGAAAATCGAAACTGAAACTAAAACTTTTGACAGTTTAAAAAAAGAACATATCAGAAGTTTGAGAAAGCAGGAACAAAAAAGCAAATGGGAGAATTTGAGTGAAACCGAACAGAATCTGACAATTATTGAAAAATATTATTCGGGAAAACTTGGTAAACTTACAATGAGCGAAAAAGATTTGCCCGAAGGCTTTATCAATCGTGATTTAGCAAACACGCAATATATTACCAGAGAAGCAAAGAAAATGCTCGGCGATTTAGTAAAATTTGTTGTCAGTTCGACAGGTTCAATTACGGAACGTTTGCGCGAAGATTGGCAGTTAGTAGATGTAATGAAAGAAATTAATCTGCCTAAATATGAACAACTCGGTTTGGTTGAAAATGAAGAACGTATTGATTATGAAACAGGTGAAGTACGATATGTAAAGAAAATCAAAGATTGGACAAAACGTAACGACCACCGCCACCACGCAATGGACGCCTTGACCGTAGCATTTACAAAACGGCAATTCATCCAATACCTCAACAATCTAAATGCTCGTAGAACCGACGAAAATATGACTATATCCAATACCGAAAAAGAAGAACAGGATAATTTCGCAATAACTACCGAAGATGTTGTTTTGAAAACAAGAGATGTGTTAGGTATTGAAACGAATTATTTGTACAGAGATAAAAGAAACAAATTGCGTTTTAACCCACCAATGCCGTTAAATGAATTTAGAGCCGAAGCAAAAAAACACTTGGAAAATACGCTGATTTCCATAAAAGCTAAAAACAAAGTTGTTACACAAAATATCAACACAACGAAAAAATCAAGCGGAATAAACAATAAAATTCAACAAACGCCACGTGGACAATTACATAATGAAACTATTTATGGTAGTTATCAAAAACCTGTTGTCAAAATCAACAAAAAAACAAGGCAAAAACAAGTGATTTTTGAAACAAATTATACCATTCGTAAAGAGATTGTTGGCTCTAATCCGACTTCAAAGCAATTTGTCCCTGATGAAAATGGACTTAAAAAAGTGATTGATATTGGTGTCAGAAAAGTTTTGCAAAACCGTCTGAATGAGTTTAACGGCGATGCCAAAAAAGCATTCTCAAATCTTGACGAAAATCCGATTTGGCTTAACAAAGAAAAGGGAATTTCTATCAAGCGAGTAACCATTTCCGGCATCAACAATGCCGAAAGTTTGCACGACAAGCGAGACAAAGACGGCAATTTGATTTTAGATAAAGACGGTAAAAAACAACCTGTTGATTTCGTAAATACAGGAAACAACCATCACGTTGCCGTTTACCAAGATGCAGAAGGCAATTTGCAGGAAAATGTTGTTTCGTTTTTCGAAGCAGTTACGCACAAAAATTTAGGACAACCAATTATTGACAAAGAGTATAAAGCAGGCGAGGGTTGGCAATTTCTTTTTTCGATGAAACAAAACGAATACTTTGTTTTTCCGAATGTAAAAACAGGTTTTAATCCTAAAGAGATTGATTTGCTTAATCCTGAAAATTATGCTTCGATTAGTCAGAATTTGTTTAGGGTGCAGAAAATAGCAACAAAGGATTATTTTTTCAGGCATCACCTCGAAACCAATGTAGAAAACAATAATTCATTAAAAGGGATTACTTGGATTAGAACCGGATTAAATGGAATAGAAAATATTGTCAAAGTTCGCCTAAATCATCTTGGTCAAATTGTATCGGTAGGAGAATATTAAAATAATAATTATGAACAAAAATGACTTATTAGACACCTGCCTCGCAATCCTTCGTTCCATTAAGGACGACAAAAAGAGTTTGGAAAAGCTACTCGAATTTATGGAAGAAGAATTTGTACAGGAAGAGCCAAGCGTTAAATTTTTGACTGACTGCAAACTGCAAATTGACGAGAAGTATCGTCCTGTGGTAAAGGAAATTGCGGAGTATTTGGAAATGGGGCATATTGTTTTTGTCAATCCTGAAACATTGGAAATAGATAATATGCCGAAAGATTATGACCCAATTGTAACAGGTGATTTCGAATTCGACTACGACAAAGTAGAAGGTTGGATTGAGATAGATCCGCTTGAATCATACGAAAGTTTTGAGATAATGGATTCGTTTGTTGAAAGTTTGCCTGAAGGGAAAGAAAAAGGTAGACTTGCCGGTGCAATTGGAGGGTATAAACCTTTTGCCAATTTTAACCGTCTGATTCACAACTCAGTTGAACGCGAAAACTGGTTTAAACACCGGACTTATTGGCTTGAAAAATATGTAATAGACAATTATTTAACAGAAATAACAAAACAACAAAAATAAATAATCATGTCAAAATTAGCCCTAAAAAAAGAACTTCAAAAACTCACCAAAGAACAATTGATTGAGCAAATTTTGGATTTGTACGGCAGAAACAAGTCAGTACAGGAATTCTACGAGTTTTATCTTAATCCTGTAAGTGAAAAAGACCTGTTTGAAAAATACAAAAATATTATTGTTAATGAGTTTTACCCGTTAAAAGGGCAATACTATAATGCGAAAACCCGTTTTTCGGTTTGTAAAAAAGCAATTTCGGATTTCAAGGCATTAAGCCCTTCGCCCGAATTGATTGCCGATTTGATGCTTTGTCTCGCTGAAAATGCCTGTCAATTTACTCACGATTATGGTGATATGTGGGAGGGATATTACACAAGCGCTGAAAATAATTTTGATGCAGCATTGAAATTTATGTCAAAGCATAATTTGTTGGATAGATTCAAATTACGAGCCGAAAAATGTATAGAGTGGGCTTCTGTTTGCGGCTGGGGATTTTGCGATTCAATACCTGAGATTTATTACGACTATTATCAAGAATAATCATTAAAAACTAAAAATTTATGCAAGAAAAATTAATTTCAGAAGGCAAATGCCTTTTTTGCGGCAAAACATTTGCCAAAGCGGGAATTAGCCGCCATTTAGAGACGCATTTGAAAGAAAAAATAGAAACCGGAAAATCCGGAAAATCATTTTTAGCAAAAGTTGAGATAAATAAACGGTGGGGAAGCGCGCCTTACTTTCTCAGCTTATGGATTGACGGTGAAGCTAAAATGAAAGACTTGGACGATTTTTTACGCGGCATTTGGTTGGAATGTTGCGGACACATGAGCGCTTTCAAAGATTCCAAAATGCAAAATTCACGAGGGGGAATGTTTGGTATGATGGAAGAAAACGCAGGAGAAATTTCAATGAGCCGAAAAGCAAAAGATGTATTACGCAAAGATTTGGTATTGGATTATGAATACGATTTCGGAAGCTCTACCGAATTGTCAATAACGGTTGTTGAAGAATATCCTTACAAAGCAGACAAAAAAATAGTATTATTATCGCGTAATGAACCGTTGAAAATAATGTGTTCCGTTTGTGGCAAAGTCCCTGCAGCACAAATATGTACGGTTTGCATGTACGACAAAGAAGCTGCATTTTGCGATAAATGCGCCAAAAAACACGCCAAAGAGTGTGAAGATTTTGACGATTATGCCGCCATGCCGGTAGTCAATTCGCCGCGAGTAGGCGTGTGCGCTTACGAAGGCGGAACCATTGATACCGAACGCGATGGCGTGTATAAAGTCTGAACCTTTGATTAATCTGATTAGATGATTAATTATGATAAAGGAGCAGTATAAATATTCTGATATTACAGCCAAAATTATAGGTTGCGCAATGGAGGTACACAGAACTCTTGGAAATGGTTTTTCAGGAAGTTATTTATCAGCGTGCATTGGAAAGAGAAATGGCATTACAAGGGCTACATTTTGCGCGAGAATTTGAAATGCCTATCTATTATTAAGGATGTACAAATAGGAACAAGAAGAGTAGATTTTTTAGTAGAACAAGTTGTGTCAGTAGAATTGAAAGCGCTTGTTATAATAGAAGATGTTCACTTGGCACAGGCAATCAACTATTTGGAAGCGTATAATCTTGAGATAGGAATGTTAATCAATTTTGGTGCCAAGAGTTTGCAGTTTAAGCGGTTAATAAATCCAAAGTTCAACAGCAATCAGATAAATCGTAATAATCACATTAATCAAAAGTTCTGACAATGATTAAGCGCACCCTTTATTTCGGCAACCCCACCTACTTATCGCTGAAAAACAGTCAGTTAGTCATCAAACTGCCGGAAGTGGAAAAGAATGATACGCTGCCCGAAAGTTTTAAGACAGAAAGCATTCAGGCTATCCCGATTGAAGATATTGGCTTAGTAGTGATTGATAATAAGCAAATTACCTTTACTTCGGGAGTGATGGAATCGCTGCTCGACACTAATTGTGCGCTTGTTACCTGCGACAGCAACCGGATGCCGCATGGGTTGTTGTTGCCATTAGAGGGTAATACCACACAAAGCGAGCGTTTTACGGCTCAAATAGAAGCTTCGGTTCCGCTCAAAAAACAGTTGTGGCAACAGACCGTCAAGGCAAAGATAACCAATCAGGCGGCGCTCCTGAAACGCAATAGTTCCGTTAACATAAAAAACATGCTCTATTGGGCGAACGAAGTAAAGAGCGGCGACACAGAAAATCACGAAGCCCGCGCTGCCGCCTATTATTGGAGCGTCGTTTTCCAGTCGTTGCCCGGATTCAAGAGAGGACGGGAAGAAGCGCCTCCCAACAATTTGCTCAATTATGGGTATGCCATTTTGAGGGCTGTGGTGGCTCGTGCGCTCGTCGGTTCGGGATTGTTGCCTACGTTCGGCATTCATCACCGGAATCGCTACAACGCTTATTGTCTGGCAGATGACGTGATGGAGCCTTACCGACCTTTTGTGGACGGTATTGTGTGCAAAATCGTAGAGAGCGGGCGCAGTTATGAGGAGTTGACAAAGGAATTGAAGGCGGAATTGTTGGCGATTCCAACCATTGATGTGATAATTGAAGGGAAGCAAAGTCCCCTGATGGTTGCCGTCAGCCAAACGACAGCGTCTCTGTATCAATGTTTTGAAGGAAGTACGCGAAAAATAAAATATCCGGAATTGGTATAATGCAATCTTCACGCTTAAATGAATATCGGATTATGTGGGTGATGGTGTTTTTTGATTTGCCAACCGAAACGAAAAAAGACCGCAAAATCTACGCCGACTTTCGCAAGAAAATGTTGAAAGACGGCTTTACCATGTTTCAGTTTTCTATCTATTTGCGTCATTGTGCAAGCAAGGAGAACGCCGAAGTACACACCAAACGGGTAAAATCTGCACTGCCGGAGAAGGGAAATATCGGCATCCTGACCATTACCGACAAACAGTTTGGCATGATGGAACTTTATCAGGGGAAGAAGCCGAAAGAAGTGAGCGCTCCGTATCAGCAATTAGAACTTTTTTGACTATATTTAAGAATAAAATGAATACATCTGTCATCATCACGCAATCGTTGGGAGAGGAAGTAACGCAATGTATTGCGCGTTTACATCCCGATTCTGTTTTTGTGCTGGTCGATACCAATACGAACACGTATTGCCTTCCGGTTTTCAGGCAAACATGGCTGCAGCCGTTCTCGCTGATAGACATTGCGGCAGGCGACGACCATAAAAATGCAGAGTCGCTGGCTCATGTGTGGCAACTGCTTTCTGCCGGAAAAGCGACACGCAACTCGCTGCTGATCAATCTTGGAGGTGGTATGATTACCGATTTGGGAGGTTTTGCCGCATCCACATTCAAGCGGGGCATCCGTTATATCAACATTCCCACTACGCTACTGGGCGCTGTCGATGCTGCCGTTGGCGGTAAGACAGGAATCAATTTCAACGGCTTGAAAAATGAGGTGGGCGTTATTCGTCAGGCAGAAGCGGTTATTTTATTTCCGCCATTTTTCAGCACACTCGACGAACGGAATATGTTGTCGGGGTATGCCGAAATGCTGAAACATGCGCTGTTGAAATCATACGATGAATGGAGAGCTATCATAACAATTGATTTCCAGTCAGTTGACTATCAGCGATTGGGCATTTTGATTCAACATTCCATTGAAATAAAGGAAGATATTGTGCGACAAGACCCTGTGGAAAAGAACATTCGCAAGGCGCTTAATTTGGGGCATACCATTGGACATGCTTTCGAAAGTTTTTCATACACAACCAATTACCCGCTATTACATGGGTATGCAGTCGCTTTCGGGCTGGCGTGCGAATTATATCTTTCGCATGTCAAATTGGGGTTTCCCAAAGAACCGTTGCAACAACTGATTCAGATCATAAAGGAAAATTATGGCATAATTCACTTTGGATGTGCGCATTATGAAACATTGTATGAACTCATGACGCATGACAAAAAGAATGACGCTTCCGGCGTTAATTTCACATTATTGAGTGATATTGGACAAATCCAAATCAATCAACATAGTGAAAAAGACGTTATCTTTGAATCGTTTGATTTTTTGCGGGAAAGTCTGGGGTTTTGAAAATAGGTAGTCTATTTTAATTTTGGCGAGCAGCTTCTTGGTTTTCTCTGTCAATTCAGCTTGATACCAGTCCCCTCTGATTTTTACTTTACAGATTGCTTTTGACAGTTCGACAATATCCTTAGGCGAGTACTTTGTCAGGAGTTCAGCCTCTCTTAGAAACCATTTTTAATCCGCTTCATTTCAGTACGCGGTTCTTTATATTCTTGAATCTAATCCGGTAAATACATAACAATAAGTATTATAAAGTGAAACAAAATATAAACAACCTAATTATGTCACTTCAAAGTTCCGCAAAAAAATCGACACTACCAAAAATAATGCCGATTTTCTGCGTTTTTTTGTTTCGACGGGGTAATTTTATGCGGAGTTAGGGATTAATTCCTTATGAGATGCGCCCGTCTTTTTTAGGATTAACTGCAATAACTCTTGGGATTGCTTTTTTGCAATCGCATACTCTTCTTTTGTATATTTTGCCATAATTGCAACTTTTTTACAATTTCAAAACAAAGATACAACTTTTATTCCACAATCTTTTTAAACAATTCCTTCATCGACACTTTTTCGGCAATGATGGATTGAAGTTTGTCGATGGGAATGCGTTCCTGCGCCATCGTGTCGCGGAAACGGATGGTTACGCAATTGTCCATCAGCGTGTCATGGTCAACGGTAGCGCAGAACGGCGTCCCGATGGCATCCTGACGGCGGTAGCGCTTGCCGATGGAATCTTTTTCGTCATACTGGCATTTGAAGTCGAATTTGAGCGCATCCATTATTTCGCGGGCTTTCTCGGGCAATCCGTCTTTTTTCACCAATGGCAAAACAGCTAATTTCACGGGCGCCAGCACCGGCGGAATCCGCAACACAACGCGACTTTCGCCGTTATCCAACGGCTCTTCGGCATACGAAGCCGCCATGATGGAAAGAAACATGCGATCGACGCCAATCGAGGTCTCAATGACGTAGGGGGTATAGGATTCATTCAATTCGGGATCAAAATATTTGATGCTTTTGCCCGAATATTTTTCGTGGCTGCTCAGGTCAAAATCGGTGCGGGAATGGATTCCCTCCACCTCTTTGAATCCGAAAGGCATCTCAAATTCAATATCGGTGGCAGCATTGGCATAATGCGCCAGTTTGTCGTGATCGTGAAAACGGTATTTTTCGTCTCCAAGTCCCAACGCTTTGTGCCATTTCAGACGGATTTCCTTCCATGTTTTGAACCATTCCAGTTCGCTGCCCGGACGCACAAAAAACTGCATCTCCATCTGTTCAAACTCGCGCATCCGGAAGATAAATTGCCGCGCCACAATCTCATTACGAAAAGCTTTACCAATCTGTGCAATACCGAAAGGAATCTTCATCCGTCCCGATTTTTGCACATTGAGATAATTGACAAAAATGCCTTGAGCCGTCTCCGGACGAAGATAAATTTTCATTGCTCCGTCGGCGGTTGAGCCCATTTCGGTAGAAAACATCAGGTTGAACTGCCGCACGTCCGTCCAATTTTTTGTTCCGCTAATGGGGCACACAATGTCATAATCGAGAATGATCTGCTTCAGTTCAATTAAATCATTTTCATTCAATGCTTTGGCATAACGACTGTGAATTTCGTCCCGCTTCGCCTGATGTTCCAGCATGCGCGGATTAGTTTCGCGATAGAGCTTTTCATCGAACGAATCGCCAAAACGTTTTGCCGCTTTTTCTACCTCTTTATCAATTTTATCATCCTGTTTTGCCAGCAACTCTTCAATTAACACGTCGGCACGGTAGCGTTTTTTAGAATCTCGGTTGTCAATGAGCGGGTCGTTGAAGGCATCCACATGCCCTGACGCCTTCCACGTGGTAGGGTGCATAAAGATAGCGGCATCGATGCCCACTATGTTTTCGTGCAGTTGCGTCATGCTGTCCCACCAGTAGCGTTTAATATTATTTTTCAATTCAACGCCGTTTTGCCCGTAGTCGTACACCGCACCCAGCCCGTCGTAAATTTCGCTCGAAGGGAACACAAATCCATACTCTTTGCTGTGTGCAACCAATTTTTTGAAAACATCTTCCTGTTGTGCCATTGTTGTATTGTTGAATATTGAAACTGTCTCAGAAATCGTTACAGTGTATATGCATAACCAACCATTATGGTTGCTGTGCCGATATGATTTTTACCGTTAAGATAGAGACCACCGCCCGTGTCTTTTTGAATATTCATTAAACCATAGTTACCGCCAACCTCAAGAAATATCCTGTTTTGATGGATTTGATATTGAACTCCCACATTGGCTTCCAAACCCCAATTGAATCTGTGTAGTTGGTCTT
>JGI20166J26741_11660474_pt1 | contig 11162 bp, 2 predicted proteins | sample TergutCu122P5_FD_26741 | JGI IMG/M metagenome (IMG submission 26741) | reverse complement strand
GATAAACCTTTGGGTTGTACGAAATTCGGATAGTTTTGTGACCTACTGAGCGACCGTCAGCTTGCTGTTAGTCAAACATGTAGGATGACGGCCTTGTGTTGTTGTTATTATTATTATTATTATTATTATTATTATTATTATTATTGGTTCTTTAATTTAATGTGCAACAAAATATAAGAAGGCAGAGCGGTGCCTGAAGATGCTGCATCAGAATTCTGTTGTCCAACAAAACTTCAGCACACTTCACTCAAATTCTGGTCTGCAAGCAGTTTATAGTTTCACCTAACTTCTGGGTCACGTGTGTCCTTCGTAAGGCGAACGATAACAGATCTGAGTGGGAGTTACTAAAGCGGCATTCTAAAATTTATTTGAAGTCATCTGACTTGTTAATAGCGGCAATAAATACAAAGCTCTTTGTATGTTTCGACCATTCGACCTTCTACAAGCCTTCGAAACGTCGGTAGCCACTCGCCCTGTGACGCAGCTTCACCTCCCAAAAGACTCGAACTGTCAGCACCACGAGATCCAGCATTGTGACATTCAGAGGGTAGCTTGCTACGTAGGCAAAGTTGCCTTTGTCGCGATTCTGACCCATGTACCTGTCATATTCTTCTCTGTGACGTATCTTATGCTGGTTATGCAATTTAGTTAGATACACGTGTGACACAGTGTGACAGGCGACGAAAGGCGGTCCGGCCAGTTCACAACTCAAACCAAGCTTCTGCAGAGACATACAGTACTGGTTCTGTTTTGCGTCGGAAATCATCTCTGTTAGTAGAAATTAGTAATGTCAATAAGAACCGCTATTTAATGCAGTAGAGCAGTTGGTTGATGTATTGAGCTACACGTCGAAAGGTCGCGGTTTCGATTCCCAATGTTGTCATTGGAATTTTCATTGACATAATCCTTCCGGCCGCACTATGGACCTGGGGTTGACTCAGCTTCTAACAGAAATGAGTACCACGAGTATTTCGTGGGGATAAAGGTGGCCGGTACGCAGGGCTGATGACCTTACCACCTTCATGGACCGAGTGTCTTAAAATCTGGGAGCCTCAGCTTCCTGGAAATCTCAGGGCCCGTTCAGGCCTGTACAGGGATTGACTTACCTTTTAACAAAGTAAATTTGAAATTACTTTCTAATATTTTTAAATTTTCTTGCTACTCGTGTTTATTTTGTGCGATGATGCTGTACAGCAATAACACGTACACGTGTCACACCACGTGATACTAATGAAGAGGCTTTCGGTCTTGTTGAATGTCGTGCGGTGTAGGAAGATAGCACCGATAGGTTGTCCCGAAACGTCTATAATTAGCTCACAACGTCCCTCACGCAACACTCACAAGACCGACGGCTTCAACTACACTGCGGCGAAAGCGTGAAATCTCGCAGTGGCTTAGGCTGGTTTAGTGGACCATACGAACAACTGACGTGATGCCACACGCCATCTTTGCTGCACGCAACTGAGAACATCGCTGTTGCTACTGCTCTCTCATATAAGGAGCATTGGACTGAACTATTTCACACTGTCCTGAGCGTGGCAGCTGTCACGTAATGTCTCGACGTATGCAGGCTTTCTAGGTAATGAAGTTATCTTGATCAATTAGGCAATAGAATAAAGACCCTGTGTAACCTATGTGGGCCTTAGCCTTTAAAGGCTCAGTTTATTAGAGAGAGAGAGAGAGAGAGAGAGAGAGAGAGAGAGAGAGAGAGAACTTACTCAGTGAGCTGCAGGCAAGGTTGGCTTTCGGCGAAACAAGTGACCTGCGCCACGTTGAAAAACAAGGCGCCCAAGGTGTTGGCTGTGTCGGTGTTGAGCGACTGCAGACAGCGCCTGAATCTAGCATCGCAGTCACAGTGCGATCTGCAACATGCACAAACACCGAGTTGGTGGCGTCTGAACAGTTAGGTCAGGCGGTACTGAATGCTACGGGGACTTGTTTTAGTGTCCCTTGAAAGCTGAACTACAGACTTCCATTTTAAGTTGTCTGTTTCAGTGCTTTTCATGTGGTAATAAACAGAGGTTCATCTGTGGTCGGTGAAGTCACGTGGGAGTTTTAAATTCCGCAGATTATAAATTTTAAGGACACTGACTTGGTTATTAAAATTGTTTTTATGTATCTAGATGAAAAGAAATACATTTGTATACTGTATACGGCCACACCATTGTTACTTGTCCAGTAAAATACATTCATGTTCTGCATATCGTCACACCATTGTTACTTGTCCAGTAAAATACATTTATGTACTGTATACCGTCACACCATTGTTACTTGTCCAGTACAATACATTTATGACTGTATACCTTCACACCATTGTTATTTGTCGAGTAAAATGTAACGTGCCCTGTTTCGTGTAACTGGACTGACAGCAGATCGTTGTAACGTGTGTGCATTCTGAGGGTTCCAGTATGTTTAGTTGACTTGTTGTCCAGTTCCTTCGCTAGCGGTAGTCACAACTGAGTGGCAGCCAGTAACAACATATTGGCTTGCTGTTTGCAACATTCGGCTGTGATATTTTGTGTTGCAAATGCAAGTAGCCAGCTAAAATACACAAACATGAATTTCCAGTGACTGGAGCAGCAGAAAGGAAGGGGGCATGCATTATGTAAGGCGTGTTAAAGCCAGGTGGAAAAAATTACTAACAAGTTCAAGAGGGGGTCGAACTATTGGAACTGCTTCTTTGCTTGACGTCAGTAGAAATATCTCAGTCTGTGAGCCTGACAATTCTTTGTTTGGGGTCTGTTAGGTAAGAAACGGACAACAAGTTTTCGAAACGTTTCGATCCAATCCATACCGTAACAAAGCCAGAAAGAATGCTGTTGGCCCCAGCTTATTATCTTCTGTCTGCCTTTGTGAAACAGAAATCTTCATGAGAAGCTGATAGTCGATACTTTACTCATGCATTTTCCCGTCTTCGCTTGAAACGCCAAGATTTATTGTCATGTTGAGAAAATCTCATCACTCTAACGTTTTCCACACCAAATTTTTATCAGCATTTCTCATGCACTTCACAATTATAATCAATCAACTCGCAGTGGGACTGCACGGTAAATGGAATAACAGTGCTGGCCGGTGCCTAGCACAATGCTGCTATCTACAGGGCCCACCTGGTGAAAGGTGAGTTGTTGCAGAGCCCGTAGAGACACTGACCGGGCTGCATCTGGTCAGGACAATGGTCGTGCGCTCTGCAGCATTCGTCTTCCAAAGAGTAGGAACCCAAATCGTCATAGTCGAGCGCTATGTTCCCTGGTCCGCACCATTTGGTGTCTGAAGCCAAAAGAAAGGCAGTCAGGATGCATTACTTTCTGCGTGAGGAGAGAAAATGCCGTTAAAAATAGCACTTTACAGAAAACTAAGACAATAAAAGAGAAATGTGACAAGCAAGAGCGTAGTGAGAAACGCTTTTATGGCAAGAGAAACAGCTTCATTTTTACACGGTTCTCAGGCTCTATCCGCTTTTCCTTTTCGTAAAAGAGCAGAACGAAAATGAAAATCTTATTCATGAATTTTCATTTTTACGCTACTACAACGGGAAGGATGATATTAACCTGAATTACATATAAAGATCCAGTCCGTACCGCACAGTAAACACACCCCGTCTCAGTTATAAAAACTAGTCAGTTAATGCTGTATAGGGAAATAATTTCTTTTTGTTCTGAGATCCACACAAAACACATAAATACACTGTGTGGGCAGAACGTAGAATTTTTGGGTGTTAAACCTGGTGGTACATATAGTGACCGATAAGCCTTGATGATTTAACAGTCAACGAACCAGTCCAGAAAATTTCCTACTGTTGTGCAGCCGAATGTTTCACATTAGCATCTAAAATACAACTTTTGTTAATAAAAGACCTTCATCGATGGAGCCTTGGCTCTTCTGAGATGTTACGCGGCGTAGGCTGGCAGTTCGTTACCGACGTTTCGGGACAGCATATTAGTCCCATCTTCAAGTACTGTTTGACCTGTGATTACATTAAGGCTGATAGGCTGTCCCAAAACGTCGACTGTCAACTACCCACTTGTGCCACGTAACATCACAGAAGAAAGCAAGCCTCAACTACACAACAGCGGAAGTCTTGAATCTGTAATATTCAGGACGTCTTCATCCTCACAGACGGTTACACTGTGACGTAACAGCGTTTCGGCACAATATTACAGATAGAAGATTCTGCAGCCGGTTATACAAGGTAGAAACACAAAAGACGCAGTATTTTTTGTGAGTGTTTAACAAAGCTTCTACTTCGAAAACAGTATTGCAACATTTTATGCCGTAGCTGAAAACCTTTAACTGCCCTCCGTGGACAGTGAAGCACAACTGGGGGGGGGTTATACAAGGGCTGAAACGTGTAAGTTGAAATGTATTGCTAACACAATACTTTAACAGCGACTGGCTAAGATTTTAATTTACACTTATGTATTTACCATTTGTTCCTGTCTCTGACAAATAACAGTGTATGTTGCATAATTGTCGCCAGATAAAGTGCGTCCGAACGAGGGCTGGCATGAGGAATCGCACCGTATGAGATTTGAGAGCTTCTAACAGCGGTGTTGCTGTGCCTTTGGGTGAGCAGATTCCAGCGTTCTGGAGGAGCGTGGTGCCCTCATTTCGAAGGGTACAACAGTCACAGAAAAACTGAATGACCCTGAAGTGACTATATTCCTTCGAAAAGTCGGACACCACTCACCCAACCTCAAATCGTCGAATGACAGAAGTACTGAATTGTATTATTACCTGCAATTTGTGCACTATTTCCTCATAAACCAGAGTGTGCCATGGAGCCATGACTACTGAAATACTTACTGGGGTATATGAACCCCCCTTGACCATGGTGTGTAGCGTTCCCTTTGCGACAAGCCTTGGCGACGGCCATGAGGTCTGTAATTTTAACCTCGCGAACTCGCGTAGGGTCGGCCTCCTGTATCATTCGCCGTATTGCAGACCTGTTGAGAGGAGGGGAAAGTGAAATGCTGACGGTTGTCACCTTGGATATAGGATCGTTTGGCCATGTCACCTTTCATATAGGATCGTTTGACCATGTGTAACTATGCTTGACTATATTTCAGCATATTGGGTGGTACTGTCAAAAATACCTGTCACTGTACAAGACGCACGTGGGTTCTGCACCCGAGATGGTCACCAGGCGGATCATCGCAGGGTCTGTCATGAGCACGATGCACCTGGCGAACCCCGTCATCAGTACCAACGGCCATAGTTGCACCAGTGAAAAATTCTGTAACTAAAACAGTACATTGTGAGCGAGAAGGCATTTTAGCAGCGGATGGAACACAATTATCAGCGGGCTGTGCAAGTTGCGACAGCAGTCACTGTTATGTGCTGACAGCAGTCACTGTTAGTGTGCTGAGAGCAGTCACTGTTAGTGTGCTGACAGCAGTCACTATTATGTGCTGAGAGCAGTCATTGGGCGTTGGGATGACCTAAAAATATTAACATTTTGCGAGCTCTGACGTTCACACAGCCATTCTGGTTGTTGGGATGTTGTGCCGATTGGTGAGTGGTTTCCAAAGTTCTGTGGTGGATTTAGTAAACTCTGTAATCCACAACAAATAATATCACCTGACTGTCAACATCCATTCCACCAGGACGCAGCCGAGTCGCACTTCGCTTCCATTTGGTCCCAGATGAAGCAGGGCGTTCTACCACGTAGCGGTCTGCTACATACAACAGAATTCATTGTACTCATATGAAACTCCAGCAAAATGACAAGAATTGCCATGTTCAGAATCATTCAGTGAGTGTCATAATTAAAAATTCGTCAGATGTACCGAATTTATCCCATATTACAAGACTTTTAATATGTCTGACTATTGATGATGCCAGACCTTTGATGTAATTGTACAATTGCCGTTATAATTATTATAATTTATCCTTAATGTTTTCCTCCGAATATAATTGTTACTGCAGCCTGATAATGGCTTAATAATATCCGAGCGGAAACATGTAGCTGCAACATTTATGACAACGAATTAATTGTTCAATAAATAGTTGTGTCTGGCCGTCTTTACCGCTGGCCTGTAAAGCATTCTCGTCAGCTTTGAGAAGTAACTCACCTTAGCCATGAAACGTGAGAGACCTTGTCGGGGTCGGCCGGTGCAACTGTCCGTGACACTGTACGTGCTTTCCGGAAGACAAATCGTTAAGACGGTTTTTGTTCTGGGCTGATTTAACGACGCTATCAATATTTCAGGTTATTTGGCACGAAAAATTGTAATTTAGTAAATAAGGAACTGGAAAGAACGTGGAACCGAGCGGTCTGTTTGCACTCTACCGGCATTTGCGTGCAGGAAAATAGGCGCAGCCACAAACCCTTAATATAGACGGTGTCCGGGTCGAGACGCTGTTAGCTGGAGCGCAAACTGAAATATTTTCATTCTCCATATGTGCTTTAGAGCAGGTTGGCTGCTGCAGATTAGCGAGTGCATACCACCGTTGTGAGTTATCAGCGCCTGGCTTCTTCACAAGCAAACTCTCCGTCCGTCCGTCCGTATGTGACCGAGTATCTGACCAAACCGTTTGCCATATTTTCATGAAATTCGATATAGGAGTTCTTTGCAAGAATTTGCCGAGCCAGTGTAAGTTTTGTGACAACCGTCTCAGTGACAAAGACAGAAGGCCTTAAATAACTTCTGCCTTGCCCTCCATAGTTCTTGAATGATGTAGATGAAATTCGGTACAGAGTATCTCCACACATTGCCGTTGAAAAGTCGGAAGTTTTGTGGAAATCAGTGCAAAAAATACGTAGTGTACCTGAACGTCTTAATTCATTTCTATCCCCACTTGCCACAATGCTGTCCGAAGTGCGTGGCAGCCATGAGAGATACAGGATCTGCGTTGCTGCTGTGGAGCGTCTGAGAGCATCGGCACAGCGAGGACGACACTTTTATTGTGGGAGTAGTGAAGTTTTACCGTGACATCGTTTGACGTTTGAAAGTAAAGAACGCCCTGTTCAGTCTGTGTTCTGCGGCACGGGGTAATGCAAGTGCCGTTTTGTTGGGAATTAACAATTAAGAGTTCTGTTACATTACAGCTGTGAGTTTTAAAAGAACGGCTCTTCGTTGCACTCGATTCCAACAGCTCAACACTTTTTGCATCACAACAAATTAAGCTATCATCTAATGGTGTCTTATGGGTTCCTCTGTCTCTACTTTCACTCCACAGACAGTGCAGACGAATTCTTGTAGCTGCCAGTCACTCAGTCAGAATTTTGTCGAATTTGTCACTTGGTCTGCGCTGATTACATAAAATTAAACGTTGCCAGCATTCCGGCACAGGACGCGGACAGTGGCCACAGGCTGACGCACAGTAGGCTATGCATAAGGTGATTATTTTATCTGACAACTGTCGATTGAGCTATCAGCCCCTTGATCCCACTAACGGAAACCAGTCAGCCGAACGCCGACAAGGACGACACACTAGCAGCTGGAGATGTCATATAAAACATGGTCTCATCTTGTGCCGTGACCGGTGTGCATGTCTGTACATAAGCTATGTGCTGGCGCCGTAACGCAGTGCGTAATGACGCTGTCTATAGGTAGATGCACGGTTTATGACGAGGTCATTTCCTAGTCATGTAGCCTGCATCTGATGACAGCACGAACATTCTCCTTGACGCAAGGTTGTTGACAAGCTGACAGTTGCCATACTGCTCTTATGGAACCAGAACATATATTTTTTATGCTTTTAGTCTAGCCGTAGGACAAAGTGAAAGAAATATAATGGGAGTTTATGGACTGGATTGATATGGCCAAGATCTGGTACAACCGGTAGGCTGTTCTGAACACTGCTGCGAAAATTTGGGTTTCACAAAATGTGGCGAAGTTTAGGATTATCTGAAGAATTATTGGCTGCTGAATGAGTATAGCGTTCCATGGAGGTAGTCAGTTGGTGACAGAGAGTTATTAATGTTTACTGTTTTATTGGTGTAATGACTCAGTTCAATTCAGTTCTTGTTTATTAACGTGCTGAGACGACAGCCAATAATAATAATAATAATAATAATAATAATAATAATAATAAGGAACCAACATTAACTCTACCCTCCAATCCAGCCTTTTAGTGACACCAGTTCTGCAGAGATTTTACCTAGAAATACATCAACTCGCTGTAAAATGTAAAGTTAAAATTTATACAGCAAGGAACGTACTTCGACTAGAAATTTATTACGAAACCAGAAATTATCTACAAGTAAGTTACAAAACTAAGATCACGAAAACCAAAATAAGAAACTTTATATTCTTATGCACAGAAGCCATCGAACTCGCGGACCCGCAGCTGACAGTCGCTGCTGTTGACGCCAGTCGGTCACTGCAGCGTCTCTCTCAATTACGTATCCCTGCCGACCATCAGAACGCATGTACTAGCTGTCAATGTGTCCACCTAGAGAGCCGTAAATAGGACTTGTGCTGAGACTGGAAAGCACGATGAGTTGCTGACATGTACGGGCGCTCATGACTGTCATTTGTTTCTGTAAATTGGGAAGTCGGAATTCTGTTTAGCAGAGAATATGAAGAATAACTTTAAGAAACAGGACTTTTAATTAACAGAACTGCAAGAAACTTCACTAGTAGCCACTTTACATGCAGGATATCGCTACGTTACTCGTTTCACGGACGTAGCTGTGACGACCAGCATTCATTTATGTGTTACTGAAGAAATAAATTAACTAACTACCTATCTACCTACATACCCACCCACGTACCTACTTGCCTACCCAACCAACCAACCACCTCCACGGTGCAGAGTCCTTCATGAAAATCTACCACTATATCAAGTAGTCCAGAACTTCCCCTTATTTTCTGTAATCCGAAGGTTCTTTTCCCAATTCACGTGAACCCGCCACTGGTCCCTATCCTGAGCCACATCAATCCAGTCCAAGCACTCTCATCCTAATTCTTTAATATCTGGCTTAAATGTAAGCCAAAACCTTCCAAGTGGTCTCCTCTCTCGCAGTCTTCGTCACCAAACCTCCGCAGTGCCACTAGCCCCGCCCCGCCCACTTCATATTCCTGGATTTTATAACTAGAATAGTATTTTGTCAAAAAACACAGCACGAAGCTCCTCGTTGTGCAGTTTTCTCCAGCGCCCTGCTGTCGGACACTCTCAGCTACTATTATTCCAGACAAGTTGCTATTCTCTTATAATATTTTCAGCTAAAGCCAATGTTTAAGCCTTGTAGATGGCTCGAACATATCCTGGGTTTTTGTCAGTATTTACAGTTGCAGCTGCGTCTTCTTATGTACGATATGAGAATAAAGTGTAAGTTTCGTTATGAACAGTTCAGTCTTACGAGAGCATTGCCAGTAATTTTGACCGATTTTTCAAGGAACAATATTATTGAAAAGAGAAACAGAATATTTTCAGGGAAATGTCTCATAAGGCCTTTCAGGCCGAGTTTCCCACTGAGGTCACCCCACAAAGTGACACAGCACCTGTTACTTCGCTGTGCAATGATTGGGGGTGTACAGACACTCAGGTAACATTCCTTGAAACTGATATCTGCCTCACACAGCTGATTTCTGTTCACGAATGTGGCCCAAAATATTTTGTGTTGTAAATATCAGAAGTTTTCAAGCAGATGTTAACGTGCAACGTGTGGGCTGCCGCGTGCTAAGGCCTGCGTCAGCAGGCAATTTACGTACTTGTAGCATTCATCTTTGTGAGCAGCTCAAAGTTTAATTTCAATACCAACAGTTATATGTGTTTAAGTCTTCCCTTGAATACAAAAATGTGAGCTTAAGGACAGCACAGAGCTACAGTTTGTGACATTCTATCGACCTGTTCTTTTTTACGCTATATACACTACCGTTATTTCGTGTAAGTATCGACTGCCAGGTAGAGGGTCCTGTACAAACGTTTTGCTCTTCCGTCGTCGTTTCATAGTTACTACTTACATACACTGGCCAGCAGTTCGGCGTGGACTGTCACATTGCAGCATATATATATATATATATATATATATATATATACACACACACACACACACACGTATATATATATATATATGTGTGTGTGTGTGTGTGTCACTCGGTAGTTACGCTGTTTGTCAGTTGCCAGCAGCAGTAGCAGCTCCAATAAGAGCGGCAGATGGCAGAAACAGACCTGTCTTTGCTGCAGCACGTGTCTACTCTCTGACGGTACCCGCAGACTACGTGCTGGACTTGTCATTAGCATGAACTACAGAATGCTTTAGTGATGTCACGTATTTGTGACCATGTTTATTTTTATGGGCAAGAAATATTCCACAGTAACCATCTGCTCAATACATTTTATGCTGCAAAATTTCCCGGTAATTTGAACGCGCTCTGCACCAGCTCTGGTGTTCCTCAGTAGGCTGCATTGCATATCGCATTCATACGTCCGACGACGTCACATCACAAGATGACTTTTCCAATCCACTTTAGGTTATGTTACAGCTTTACTAACAGCCAAAGTCAGCACATATATAGCATGCAATTAATTCACACAAACAGCCCCCACCTCCCTTTGTCTAAAACAGACCAAATGCAATTTGTGTCACTTCAATATTGTCACTTCAACACTGATAATATATCCCTCAGCACAACGGCAAACTGCCGAGATTTTAATTTTCGATGCTTACTCTGAGAAAGAAAACAGCACACCTCACCAGACTTTTCCTTCACATTTAAGGCAATAACAGTTAGCAGTCTGGATATGAATTCATTAATTTGGGAAAAAATGTTCACCTACTTTATAACGAACTTAGGCCTGTGAACTGAATGCACTATACATGGGTTGATCCAAAAGTTTCCAGACTGACGCTGTAAAAATCATAAAACTTACCACAAGGCCTATCGGCCGCCGTCACCCTCGAAGTAGTTCCCTCCCGAATGTAGACACCGGTCCCACCGTCTACTCCATTTTTGGAACGCTTCCTGAAAGTCCTTTTCTGTCAGAGTGTTAAGCACTTTCTGCGTTTCGGCCTGAAACTCCGTAATGGTATCGAACCGGCGTCCTTTCAGCTTCAATTTCATTTTGGGAAATAGGAAGAAGTCACAGGGTGCCAAATCAGGGGAGTACGGTGGGTGGGGGATAACAGCAATTTTGTTTTTCGCCAGAAACTGGTGGGCGATGCGCTGCTGCTTCTGGTCAGCTGTCAGGATCCTGGGCACAAATTTGGCTGC
>JGI20166J26741_11660363_pt1 | contig 11162 bp, 8 predicted proteins | sample TergutCu122P5_FD_26741 | JGI IMG/M metagenome (IMG submission 26741) | reverse complement strand
CAAACGTAGGTCCATATATATATATACGACGTTAGCATTTCTGGCTTTACTAGGAGCTCCATATATATATATATATGACATTAGTAGCCTAAGGGTTAAAAGTGAATGTCACTTGAAAGATGCAATGTACAGTTAATTCATACCATAAAGAAGAGTGGTTCTTAAGATGAATCAAATTAAACCACAATGAAAATAGTTTTAAAAATTTTAGTACAGGTTTACCATATAAAGTTTAACATAATCTGTCATGCAATCTGGTTGCTGTTACTTGCTGACAGATCGACAGAAAACATGGTACTAAGAGATGCTTTTCAAAATGATCAAACTGAACCTAGAAATTATGGGACATAGCGAAATCTTTCTCTTAGAAAAGAATAATGTTATACAAAATACAGAAGGATAGCAACAAAGGCATCTGTAGTCTCAATTGTGCAACAGGAATCATAGTATAAGAAATTTCTTCTTCTACGACAAGACCAGCAAACTTCAAGAATCCATCTGATGATACCGCGAGAGATCACAAATTTTGTGGGACAATAGGATACAAAATTAGCCCAGCCTATCATACCTGAATCCTGATAACGGGGATGGGGGTTGTGGAGTGGAGGTTCCTCTGAAATAAGGGAAAAGTCTTCCAAATGACACAGTGACAGTGTGTACGCAATATGGTGAACGGTTAACAGAAACCTCAAATCTCACGCTTTAAACACAAAGAGTAAACAGTTTTGTTGTGAGTGGAAAAATGGGTTACTCTCAGACTATAAAGAACAGTTAAATATGACCAAAAGCAAACAAGCATGGAATTCAGTTACTCTATTGTAATAAAGAATAGTCATGCATTATTATAAGAAATAGCAGTGTAAAAAATCTGTCCTTTTCTCTGCTACCTATTGGAAACTGTGTAACAGTAAATGAAATGTGTTTTCATGCCCAAAATGAAAGTTTTTCACAGGCTATACTATGACTGCAGGTACTCTACTACAACACCAGAATATCATTAACTGTACAATCATATGCATACCACATCCAATTCACCAACAAAGACAAAGTCCCTTTACTAATATGGTATGGATATTCAATTACCCATCAGTTTCTCTGGAACTTGTGGCCATGAATGGTCCCTCAGCTGCATCCTTCAGCAATTTTTCAAAAAGTGTCTTCACATCATCTTCAAGCTTCCTGCCTTCATTCTGCTCCAAATATTTAAGTATGCAAGTGTGGATTCTATAGTACACTTCTAAGGCCTCAACTGCCAAGTTCTGTGGATTACTGTAACTTATCTTACGGACATAGCTAGCTCGACTCTGATGAAGGTGTTCAGAGGCCTGCAACAAATGTCATGAACAGCAGTCATTAACCTCTATCATCCATCCTTTAAAACCTAATGTAGTTGCTGACAGCTGGAGTTATTATGATTTTTAAATTCCCAAGTCTGCACATGCTCAGGGAAGTATTTTACCTCTCATCTGTGGAGAGTTACAATTAAAAGGACATGATTGCCATTCAGCCATTGAAGGTCAAATAATCCTCACAGGAACATTTCACATTACTTTCAACAATAAGTTCAAATTAAAATCTGAACTTTCTAATGAATATATACCCAGTCTACAGGAAACTTCTCACTGTTAATACAAGTAACACAAGAAAAACAGAAACAGACTAACAACTTCAACGAGCCAGTCTGTATCTCATTCACAGAATATGTACCCACAATGTATTAAACAAATGTAACTGCAATAAACAAGGAAAATGGAATTCCACTTGAAATTACAACTGTTCACAAACTTTATGAGAGTTTGGATAATTTCATGTTCAGTTACACCCATTTTATTAAAAACGTTTCTTACCACTATGCCTGTCATTCAACACGACAGGCTTCATTTCAAGTGTATGAGTTTTTCAATAAAAGTGATACTGGCATCTTTGACATAAACATATTTACAAAATTTACCAGCCATGCTGGAGAACATGGACCAGCACTGTACATAAAATATTAATTTCATTTCATAATATGTTAACAGACATTGCTTGTTTGACAGGGACATCTCTAAGAAAGAAACCACTATCTCTCACACAGTGCTCCTCTTTACTTCAAAACCAGCATTAATGATAAACATTAAGATGACAGTCTTGTGGGATGTGATATCATGCACTTATGCAGAACACTGATGTTCTGAAGAAAAAATGTTGCTTTCATCTTCAGGGTTGAAGAATAGGTCCAATTTTCATACTGACATGATTTATTAGGTCCAAGTTTGACAATGACATGATTAATATAAGTGGATACATCACATACACTTAAGTGATACAGACTCTCAACTTTCATTAGATACTGCTGCCTCAAGGTTGACACTTAACTATTCAATCCTGGTACGTGGACTCTCTTATCCTAGTGACTGAAATAGAACAGGGGTGGATCAATGGCAGAAAAAAAATTGTGAATAATCAGTGTAGGAAGTTATAGGAAATCATGGCCTGTCATGAAGATAATGTCAGAAAAAAAGCACTGTCTTATGCAAGACCTGACCATACACAAGGGTCACTAAGTATGTTGGTGGCAATTATTTTTTTTGACAACAATGTGGTAAAACAGACAATGGTGCACATACATTTGAAAGCAAATACCATGTACCTGTTAATTTTACCATCAGATAGGGATATATGTAGAGCAGCCACTGACAGGCAGCAAGCAAACCACATGTGTTTGGAATTGTGGTTGCTGTTTCATTGTGGTGTACAAAGTAAATACAGAACAAAGAGCACAAGACAAACTACTTGTGCATTCTGTTAACAACATACAAATTAGTCCTTGACCTTGTTTGTGGTTCATTATCAATGATGGCAGAGGCAGTGCACACCAATGGCATCATGTTGACGTGCTTATCTCTACCACCTTGTGCCAAACTGCTACTACAATATCCTCTCTGTTTGCAAAATGTTTATCATAATATGCAACATCAATCCAATGTGTAAAGTTATACTGCACAAACATTGTATTCATATACTTTATGCATAATGAATCCCACAAAAATTTTTTTGTTGAAAAGCATATACTGTATTATGTAAACACAATAAAACATTTGTCACCAAACACAACAGCATTACTTCTGGAGTAAGCCTTGTACCAACAGACTTTTGCTGTAACATTCTGTGCCCCAGGACAATTAAATTCCATGGGGAGATAATTTCACATACAGCTTTTACCTTTGCAAAATGGCCAAGGAACACACTTGGATCATGGTCCCTTTTCTCTGCCACTTTGCCCAGCATGTATTGATGCAGCCAACGTTCGTCCTGAATGCCACTATTCTCTCCTGCAGTGTACCATATCTGTTAACATTAACAAAATGTCAAAAGTCATGTTATTTTAGCTCTAAACTGTCAGCCCAAAAAATGATTCTCTGAAATACAATTCAATACTACTCTTGCATCTTTGACTTTTCATTGGATTCCCTTATAAGAATTTTCATATGCATCTGCCCTCCATTATTCAGTTCCTCACCCAAAGAATACATAACAGGAACATTTTCAGAAGAACTACTTTTTTTTTTTTTTTTTTTTTTAAATTTCTGCTTCTTGCTCAAATAGAGAGAAAAAGAGGGTCAGACCAAGTTTGACAGTGCCAATAATCACAGCACATACAGTGAAACTCTTGTCTTTGAGAGGGGGTGGAAGTGGCTCATTATGCAGGAAAGTTTGTAAAAAGGGTAATCTGTAAATGGTTATTACAAGTAACTGTACAGTGATCAAACCAACAAATACACTTCACTGGACAGAACCCCTACCAACTATCTCCTGCATGTTCTGGTTCCTTTCCTGGCCATTGTATAACAGTATCAATAAATCAGTAAATGAAAAGATGTTACACAAATATAACATTATTTATAGTATAGTATCTAACGTGTACTTTTAACATACAATATACAGATGTGAAGTCTGTAGAATAAAGGGTGAAACAATGCTAAATGAGAATAAACATTACAATGGCATGTGCTTAAATGTCTTAAAAATTGACAGTTCTTATGGCCTGTGATAGTATGATTTCACATAAGAACTCACATTTCCACCATATATAATGAGAACAGTGTCCAAATATTTCATATATAAAATTACTTTGGGGGGGGGGAACGCACACGCACGTGCACACACGCACACACACACACACACACACATATATATGTGGTAGCATTTATATGATGGAATATCTGCATCATATGTGACAAATCTGAGAATGTGTTGTGTTGGATTCATCAAAGGCTAAAGTATGTACATGGTACTGTGCCAGGAGCGACCAGCTTAACTGATTAACTATAACTTTAAATAAAAAAAACCTGTTTCTGTGTGTGAGGTTAACATTTACCTCAAACAGCATGCAGGTTCTCAGTTTTTGATACATGAAAATGAAACTCCCATAGGAACTTAACAGTCACTATTGACTTTTTATGGAGAAGATACTGTGGACATGAGCACTGTGCATCATTGGGTGAGAAAATTAAGGGACAGTGGTGGAAATTTGAACCTGAGCAACCAGCCATGGTGTAGAAGGCCAGTCACTGCAACATATGACCTGAACAGCCAACATTTTGGCCAATGTTTTGAAGAAAACTGACTCCATGACATATGTGAAGACCCAAAGAGGTTGAAACAACATATCAATTGTGTAAGTCAGAAGGGGGGGGGGAGCCAATGCTTCTTCAACATAACAACGCTAGACCCCACACCAGCGTTGCCACTACAGTGGTGAAGAGAACATCAGAGTTCAAGTTGTTCCACACTCTTCTTAAAGCTCAGAATTGGTACTGTCTGATTTCTGGTTGTCTGTAGCACTTATGAAACATCTCAAAGGAATTCAATTCACACGTGAAGCAGAAGTCCAAGCTGCTATGGGAAAATGGTTTCAAGAAGAGCCTGAACAGTTCTACAGTGACAGGTTTGAAAAACTTGTTCAGTGCTTGCAGCTTGGTATCGAATGAGAGGCAGACTATGTGGAAAAATAACGTACAGGAACAAAGCACGTACTCTAAGCTATATTTTATGCTCTGTTTCATTTCAATACTTTGTCTGGCAGTAAAGATCAAACACTGAGGCATTACTTCCCCAACATCCTTCACAATAATAACAAGCCTTCAAAGCCACAAACGGCAAGAATTTCTTGACTAGCATGAGATGATTAACTTCTCCAGTATGATACTGCTCCATGATGTTATGAAAAAAGATAACTGAAATGAATGTATTTATAATTTCAAGCACAAAAAGCTAACACTCATTTCAGCTGAATACATACAGGTTCACATGACTACTGACCTTACTTGCAGTGGTGAAACACTTCACTGCTATGTCCAACATCATCTCCTTCCGATTCTCCAGTATTTCAAACATCTCCAGGCTAAGGCTGTCTGTTTCCTGCAAACACGGTATTTTAAAGACTGGAGTAAATGTGAGACAGGCAAAGCATTTGATGTACTGGGGTAAATGTGATGCAGACACAGTACTTATGGACTGCAGTAAATGTAATGCAGACACATTTTTTATGGACTAAATAAATGTGATGCAACACTCAGATGTAAGAGAAATGCAATTTGAAAGGACTTACAGGTTTCAGCATGTTATTTAACAACTGGGTATATGATATGAATGTCTATGAAACGGCACATTTTTAGCAATATGTCTTTCATCAATAAACACATATTCAAAAAATGCTAGAAGGCACAACTAGATAATATTTTCAGAACAATTAAACATTTCAACTCCATCGAGGTATACATACTATATTCACATAACTAAGAAAAAAGGCTGTTTACATGCACTATCATTCCATGAAGAAATAGGCATAAAAAGGCACACTTGATTAATTTCTGTAATTAAAGACATCTGAGGTACTGGTGCGTCTCAAAATTCTCATACCCATACAGTAACAATTGGATAATGCCATATTTAACAAGCAATAATTTTTAACAATCATTACTGTTACCAACACACATGCATGCAACTTAGCCGGTTCTATAATTTGGGGCCATGGCTGTAGTTTTTGAAGTACAAGGTGTTCCAGACAAGGTGTAGGACAGTTTTTATTGTAACAATAATATAAGCGTCATCTACTGGGAGATGTTGGGACTATTAGAATCAAACTTTGACTAACACATGTCAAATTTCATCAGTCTACGAGTAGCTGTTGTTAAGCTGTGACATGTTTTGCTAATTAACTTTTTGTGCATCATAACTGAAATTACGGAAGGACAAAGACCACTGATTAAATTTTGCATATACACCAGTAAAAGTGCTCCAGAAACACTGCAAATGATACAGAATGCATATGGCCGTAGTACACACAGTCATTTCAACATTTACTGGTGGTATTCTCGTTGCTGTGGTGGTACGGAGGACATAAAAGGTGACCCCAGAAGTGGCCACCCTTCCATGGTGTGCATCAATGAAAAAAATCACAGCTGATAGTCACCTACTCATGGATGAACACTGCATGTTAGTGGAGCAAAATTTATGTAAGAGAAAGGCATGTGGAAGATTCGTTCCTCATACGTTAACAATGGAACAGAAACGAGTATAGTCCTGAGGTTATGAACGGTCTACACACTTGTATAGGTTTAATTATCCTGTGGTAGGAATGGTTCATACGTTGCACCAGCAGTATTTAAATGCTAACAGATCTTGCTGTCTCTGCCACACTGTCATGTAAGGGTATAGAATTATAACTCCACTCATTCTTAACTCCACATCAGATGATGGCCAGTGGTCAGAGTCATGCTCTGGCCACTTTACACCCAAGAAAAAAAACGGTATGAATTGAATAAGAGCTTGCTATTCTACTTTCATACTTTTAAATCTCATTTCTTGCTTTCCTCTGCACTGCAATATGGTCTTAAATTTATTCTCACAGCTGCTGACAGCAAGGAGAGATTCCACGATAGGAGGGGAAGCAAGATTGATGCATTCTGCCAAGTGTTGCATGTCACAGCCAGATCTAGTCACAGTGTGTTTTTTTAGAAAGATTTTCCTGTTTGAATTTCTCCAATAAAATAATAAGTACTCTATCACTGACTCATGGGTTTTATGACTGTTCAGCATTCATCATCGCAGACAAAGCAATGGGTTCTCTGTGAAAAAGCCAATGAGTGACAGAAGACATTAATTCTAAAATGGACTAACCACCAATTGTCTTTATTTGTTAAAACATCAACATATTCTTTAATATTATTTTTAATTTCATGTGTCATATATTTAATACTGTCTTCATTTATTTCTTAACTAGGAGAATTTCTGTTCACAATGTGACTTATTTTGTCAAAAACATGTTACAATTTTTGGGGCACAGGTTGTTTTATACCTGTGCTGCACTTGAATTCAGATTGTGTACTGTTACAGAAGTGAATGCTGGAAAAAAGATGATATGGAATGCACTGCCATTAAACATGCACAACAATAAAGGGGTGCTGATAAGTCCTTAGCCCGACCAGGAAGGAAAAAAGCTACAGTGATAGAAGATTTTGAGTTTCATATATCCTATTTATAATCATAATTGGAGGAATATTAGTACTATTTATATATATATATATAAATATAAAACAAGACTAGCATCAAACAAAATATTCTCACCATCAAACAAAATACATCGGGAAGTAGGTCAGGCTAAGGACTTATCAGCAACCCTGTATAGATGCATCTTGGGTAAAACTCCACTTGGGGGTTGTAATCTGAACTAAAGTCAGTCAATCAGACTTAAATACACAGACTCATCTGGGATGTCAAAAACTGAGCCATAAGCACAACTAAAAAATATGGCAATTCACTCTGCGACCATGTTTATTTCACTGCATATTAAGACGGACTGAACGCTCCTTCCTCAGTAAGCAGTTGTGTGATGAGTGCTCCAGCCAAGAGGCCAAAGTTAGTCCCCAGGCCAGATATCTGAACTGGTCTGAGACAGTGAAAGTGATGAAGCAGGGGTCCCAAGCAATGTGGGACTATGTGTAGAAAGAAGATGCTTCTGAACTATCACACCAAGGCACATCTCCGAAACTTCACAGGCTTTTCAAGCTGGACCTCCCTATGCAGAATTGGAGCCTCAACCATAAATGTAAAAAAATAAACTGCAAATTTTAAAATGTTTGGAAATTTATTCTTTATTTAGGCACTAAAAATGTTTCCAGCATTTTTAAGATGTGCTGAAATATCTCTGTCATATTTCTTCTTTCCTTGTGGAGAGATGTTTTTATTCATCCTCATGAAAGATATGGGCACTGGCAGCATAAGTAAGTAGACTGGAATAATAATACTCAGCAAATACTGACCGACCTCAGTCTGTCACGCACCTAAGATGTGTGTGGTGTACTACTGCAAGGGTTGTGAAGAGAAAAGCTTTCAGTAAAATGTTGTGGAATATGATGTGGGACTAGCAAAGCTTTCAGTAGAGTGTGGCGGAGTATGATGTGGGACTGAGTGTAGTAAGAAGCTGTTTCTGAGACTATCACACCAAGGCACAACTCTACAACTTTTGAAACCACAACCTCCTACACAAATTTGGAGCCAAATACAGAAACCAAAGTAAAATAGAGATTTTGAAACTTGTGGAAATTTACTGTGTGTATGTAGCCATTAAACACTTTAACTGCATTTTTAAGATGTGATGAAATATCTCTGTTTTATATCCCACACCATGCTGCTTATATCATTATTTCAAATTTTTTGGTTCATAAGATACAAACGCTTCTTTTTAACCACATGCAAATATTTAAGGGGCCAGAAATTAAAAAAAATATTGTACTGCAGACTCAACCCTTTCGAATTAAACGCTGCTTTATAAAGAATAGATTCCATGGCACAGGATGAGAAAAAATCATTACAGGTGTCGCATCATGGTGGTTTGCACAGAATCCTGAAACAAAGGGACAGAGCACGGATTGGGCGGGGAAAAATTCACCAAAAAGTGAAAAATTTGTGTTTCCAAAAATCTCATGTGAAGAAAATGCTCAACAATTTTCTGATACGGAGAGTATTGTCCACTGAGAATTCCATCCAGAGGGCCAAACCATTACTGCAGCACATTACAGACATATTATGGAATGGCTCTTTAAGATAAATGAATTGAGAGAGGCTGGCCCTATATGGATCAAAAGGTTGGTTCCTGCTGCACAGTAATGTGCCATCACATAATGCTACAACTGTGAATCACATATTGGCTACTAGGAAGGTTGCTGTGCTTCATCACCCACCCTACTCACCTTACCTTGCCCCAGCCAACTGTTTTATCCTCCCCCAAATTCAAATTTGCCCTGAAAGGTCAGAAATTCCACTCCACAACAGATATTCAAGATGTGATTACAGGGGAACTGAACAGCATTCCAAAAGCTTCTTAGAGTGGATAAAAAAGTTACATGTGTGTGCAAGTAAGTGTACAAAAAACTAGATGAAGTGTATGTTGAAAAAACAAGTTTTTTAATACGTGCATTTTTAATTTTTTATAATTTTTGTCCTGAAACTCTTCAGACACACCTTGTACACATTAATGTAACAGCCATCAGACTAAAATCCATAAGTTCAAATTTTGATTTACTTTCAACCAAAAAGGCTAGGAGCAGATACATTTTTGCTGATTAAGGTTACATAAGGTTCAAGAAATGACTCACATTACAGCTGTACACTAATCCTTTGTGATAATTATTAAAAAATGATCTAACATAAGATATGTGTACCGAATAGTATTTATTTCAGATGTCCAAGTTTTCAAAATGTTCCAAACAAATTAATTATTAAATTTAAAAAAAAGTTTTTCATACACTATCATGAAATATACCCCAGTCACCAATTTCAACAGCAAACTTCACATTTTTAATAATCAGAGTATAACATTTCTCCTCAAGTGAAGTTCACAAATATAAAAACTTGGGTCTTTACCTGTTTAAGTAAACGCGAACAGAAAGAATGCACCATATAGACAAAGGAACCATATTCAATCCACATTAATGAATGAGTAGCATCAATATCCAGAGCACGCTGAAAGCAACGTTGGGCTGTAGATGCTTGACGCAGAAATTCCATCTCACTCTTCAATGGTATACACTACAAAACAAATTTACACTAAAACCTTCAATTTCATGCAATGTGGTTAACTGAACAATGATGATGAAAAAGTTACACACAGCCCTTCATAATTTGCTCTAAATTCTTTAAACAAGCAAAAATCACATACAAAATCTCCACAATGAGGAATTATTCATCATGTTTAAAATTCATAGGCTTTCTATACATTCATAGGCTTTCTATACATGAAACAGTAGACCATGTCTACTGTTCTGTCCATTACTTCACCACTTCCACAGCAAAGCTGAATAAAAACTCAGAATAATTTCAGCTGTTATGCATGGTGCACAGAAGCTTCCCAGACTGACCACGAGATGAGACTACTGCAGCTAACAAGGTTGCAGCACAAGTGACTGCTGAATAATGTCTTGTTGAATATAAACGTCTGTTCTTATTCCACTTCAAATTTCAGTGTACCTAGAAAACAGAGGACTTGAAAAACATGTCTGCATCAAATTTTGCTTAAAACTGACAAAAAATGCTATGGAAACTTTTGCAATGTTGCAAGTAGCTTTGAACAGCAAACAGTGGGAAGAATGAAAATTTTTATGCAGTTTCCTAGAATTCTGAAGTGGTGGGACACCTGCAGAAGATGCTGAACATCCATGAACTTAGAAAATGGATGATAATGTGGATAAAGTGAAGGACTTTCATAATCACAAACAGAAAAATCACTATCCATGAAGTAGCTAAAATGTTTGAATCTTTTGTGTGGGTCAGTTTACAGCATTTAGAAAGACAACCAAAACATGTGTTTAATTGCTGCCTTGCCTGCTGAGTCAGGAGCAGGAAAATCATACAAACAAGAGCCTGGGCTTCCAGCAAACGCTTGAAAGAAACCCAAAATTCCAGTCAAAGATCATCATGTGGTACGAGCCGTGGGTGGGTGGTTGGATGGATGTATGGATAGAGAGATAGATAGAAAGATAGATGGATAGATAAACAGACAGATAGACAGACAGATAGATAGGTAGGTAGGTAGATAGGTAGGTAGGTAGGTAGGTAGATAGATAGATAGATAGATAGATAGATAGATAGATAGATAGATAGATAGATAGATAGATAGA
>JGI20166J26741_11660252_pt1 | contig 11163 bp, 4 predicted proteins | sample TergutCu122P5_FD_26741 | JGI IMG/M metagenome (IMG submission 26741) | reverse complement strand
GTGTTAACTCCAATATCTGTACAGATTTGAAACACAACTGCTCCTGAGGCATTCACTTTGTCCCCATTAAATGATTAGTTGTGTGCTGCCCTTTTGCCACTCATGTAGCCAATCCACCGCTCTGCAGTTGCTGTAAGAAGGGGATCATGGTCAATAGTTGCCAGCAAGAGAAGCTGATTGACGTGGGTGGCATGATAATCCCATCTGGCCAAGTTTGGAGCTGTACCAAGCATGAAGTGCCTGAGATCATATGTAGTGCCAGATCCAGTATCATACAAAAGTAAAAGCTGTTTCAGAGAAACCATTCCTTGCCTGAATAGCTGTGTCGCCTGTTGAGAGGCAGATGGAGCAACTACACTCAAGTCATATAATCCAAGCAGAGCATAGATGAAGCCATTAAGGACAAATGAGGCAGGTTGTGTAGGATACTCTTCATACCATGGAATGCGCCCCAAGAAGTTAGCCAGGACACCTCCATCGGAGCTTGCCACATTAAATGGCCGCAGGCCAGCCAAAGCTGAATTGAGGTATAAGGTATCACCACCTGAATGATGATATGCACGTGCCAGAACAGATAAAGCGTGGCCCTGACCCATTGCAGAGTACCTGGTGTGAGAAGGAGTTGTTACTCTTTACACACTAAAATCCCAATATAAGATACATTTGGAAAACGTTAACCGAGGAATTTCAAAATGTAACTAAACCATATTTTGGTGAATGGGGATTACATTATAATCGGGAATCAAGAAACGAAGAGGGGACAATAATTATAATTAACTATATCTTAGACAGAAATTTAAAAATGTTAACATGTATGAAGTACATCCATAACAGAACATGAAGTTATATTTATGTCAACCTTTCTACACACAGTAATACTTTCCATTTAACAGAAAACAGATTTCTCAGCAGCACAAATTCACACATGTCTACAAAGTGCTACAGCCACGTACTAGGGTACTAACTTACCACCCTGGTTCTAGATCAGCGATGCCTGCGGCTACACGTCGGCGCACAGGATTAGGCCAGCCACCGGTGGAAGAGTCTTGGTGATGAACAAGCCACTGTGCAGCATCATAAAACTGTGATAAGTGCTCACTGGTTGACAGTGTCAGGTTATCCAGGTGACCCGATCCATGGAATGTCAGGCCTATTACCTAACAAATAAGCCAGGAAATGTATACACACCTATGATATCTCTCTCTCTCTCTCTCTCTCCCTCCCTCCCCCTTTTGTTAAATTATCTCAATAACTAAAAACTTATTTAAAAGTGTAGTTGGACAGAAATGTGTATTTCATTTTACTCAACAACTTTAATCATGAACATTTGCACTCTGGGAAATATTTAGCAAGTTACACATCACTTAAGCCTGAGACACACTCTGAAACATAAGTAAGTCTTCATGTAAAGTGTCCTTATTCTTGTCTGATTTTAACAAAAAATGGAAAGGGTACACAATTTCAGTTCAATTCCCCACTATCACATTTCAGGGAAGTCTGTTTAATGATTCTCATGTCATTTCAAGCACAAAGACAGACAGCAGGAGCAATAACAATAAGGACTCTCCAAGGATATAAATACAGTATGCCTAAAAATGGATAATTACAGTGAAAATCTGTAAAGACATTAAAAAGAATTCAATAAATTTGGCTTATTATGCAGGAAACTATCTAAAGAGGGGTTTGCCTGTAAACATTTTGTAAATCTGTAGTGAAACGGATATCCTCATTATGAAAATATTATTACAAATAACTTCCATGTTAAATGATTCATTTTCACCATCATACCACATTTCAAATCTTACCTTCTTCCACTGTTGTAACACATATTGGTACAGAAAAGATTTCTTTTACAAGAACAACTGGTAAATAGACAGCCCATTCTTGCCAGAACTATTCCCTACACACCAATTTTGAGCACAATATTATACCCAAATCATCTCAGTCATTGAACAAGTTTTTGTTTATGGCTAATATAAGTGTTTCTTAAGGGACACAAGTACATGCATATAAATAAACTGTCACAATTTTTATCAAAGTTGATTATGCATATTTTAGCTGATTATACAAATTTTCTTAATTATGTGCAAAAGTGAATGTGAATATTTTATCACTTTATGTCTGTTGTTTGCATTTAATTCACTCATGTATCACAGTTACACTGTACCTGAGTAACTCAAATGGCGAAAAACGTTCCTGTCAATAAAATAACAAACTTAACTTCACAATAACTAATTACACAAATCCCTCGTAAATTAGATACTTACAATTTGTGTAATAAAGACCTACAAGATGCACTTTTTTCTCTTAATTTATTTCAATAATCATCCTCTGACGATGAATAGTTAATCTATTCTAAACATGTAGAGGATGATTATTGAAATAAATTAAGAGAGATAAGTGCATCTTGTTGGTACTAATTACGCAAACATATGATGCACAGTCCACAGAATGTAATAAATAAAAAAATAAAAAAAAAAAAGATACTTACAAATTCCTCTTTATTGATTTATGTAACCGATCTGACCAAATTGGAGTGATGTGACGACGTGTGTTCTAGTAATAAAGTACAAACTGCTTCTCTCCAACGCTGTTACACACTGCCTGGGCCCTGGTCCAAAATTCATCCACCCTTAAAATATTCATACTGTTGCCAATTGGGTATATGCAAATTCTGATTAGTCCTAGGTCAGAAAAGTCAAACTTTTGAATGCCATCTCACCATTGGCTAAGTACAACCTAATATTCTAATCTATGTAATCACTCATGTGAACCTTTGGAATCTAGGAATTCAGTAATGTACCAAAGACAATGTGCTCAAATCAACACCCCTCACTACAATTATGATGGTCAAAATGGCCAGAGTATCAAATTTCTATAGTTATGAAGTCTTCCTAAGTCCCACCTCCAATTTCTGTTATGAAATCTTCTTAAGTCCCTTTAACCCTTTAACGCCGGAATTAAATCCCTCTGCACAACGCAGCCTGCCAAGAATTTTTATTGGGAATTTTAATATTTAATGCTTACTCTTAGAAAAAAAAAGAGCATATCTCACAGACTTCTCCTTCAAATTTAATAAAATAAAATTCTGCAATCTGCTTAGGAATTGGTTAATCCAGGAAAAAATATTCACCTATTTTTATAATAAATTCAGGCCTGTGAATCATATGCATTCTATAAAATGTGGTGTACATAGTTTATTACTCACATAATAAAGTTGCTGCAGAAAGTCTGTGGCACCTTGGATCACTGTTTTATCACAACACACTGTATTCACAATTGGGGTGACTTACAAATTTACTTTGGTGTGATATTCTGCTAAACAAGGCACCATGCACAGGCCCACAACACATCTGGCGCATTTATACACTGTGTCCCTTCTCTGGCCATGAGAAGAACGCAAATGACAGCACAGTTGGGTGGATGATTTTGCTGACCAGTGTTTGTTATTGCAATTCTCGACCCAGAAAACATTTTATGATTCCGAGTTGGTGTCAGTAACCTGAATTTTATTGATGGCTTCATCCTCGAGTTTGATTTTTTCCCCGGCCATTGCAATAGACACCTTCAACAGTCTGCCTTATTTATAATACTCACATGGCAAAACCAGATTTTATGTTTCTGTAGTGACCACCTAAATGGTCTAAAATCCAGGAAACATACAAAGAGTGCTTAAAATTGTGGAAAACGGGAAATGTGCTACGGCAAAATTGTAGTTCCACCGTAGTTGTTCTTCACAGTCTGTATTGTCGAATCTCAACAGTATGTTTCATTCGCAGCCCCCGACCATTCGAACAAGTCAGTCCCAGCACAACAATAACTGTACCCTGATGTCAGTATTTAAGAAAGTGGAATAAAATTTGTTTGCCTATTTAAATGATATTTAAGAGTACACTCTTTTTCTTACCTTATGAAGCACCCTTTCCTGCTGAAACTTTGTATTCATTTGATGTGGATGTGAAAAATAAAGGAAGGAAGGAATAAAGTAGAGAAAGAAAGAAAGAAAGAAAAGAAAGGAAGGAAGGAAAGAAAGAAGAAGGAGAAAAGAATGAAAGGGAGGGAGGGAGGGAGAAAGGAAGGAAAGAAAAAGGAAAAAGCTTTGAAAGCCTCCCATTCATAAACATGGAAATTCTACAGGGATGCATAGTGTCTACAAGCTCCTGCTTTGTGTGTCTTCAAAAGCAATCTCTGACGACAGGTAGGCCCTTATGCAGGAAATGAGAAGAAATAGTTATTTTTGCCTGATAATTTCAAGTAGACAAGTAATAAAATTATTTTCCCTTAACAGTTTTCACTGTCAAACAAGAGAGGAAATTATCTTATACCCACCATCACCTGACAGTCCAATAAACAGAGTCTTCAATTTCCTACTTGCAATGTAAAATACTGTGTATACAAACCTTGAGCTTCAATCTGGACAGTTTCCTCTTGGGTTTATTCTGGTATGCTAACCCCTTGTGCAGGTCTACAACAAGATCACGGGTAAGTTTTCGCCAGGGCTGGGTGTGTCCACAGTGACCAACACCATGATATACATGTTGATCTTGCGCCGAGATTGTCAGATCAGAACATAAGTAGTGCAAATGGAAAATCTGGTCCCGTTTCTCACGTGATTGGAGAACAACCGTGAAACTACTGTTGACAGCAAATCTGAAGTTCAGACTCAGAACAAAGTCAAGCACGTGATCCAGCTTAAGTGAAACACCACTTGTTACAGAGTCTGAAACATAAGAATGTTACTTTAGGAACAATGGCTTGTTTGGTCTTTGTTATGGTGCTCCTCTTAGTCTCAAGGACACTGGAAGGAAAAAAATGTTAATGTCTCTAAAAGCCAACAAAGTACACATACATGTTTCAACCTATAAGGCCATCTTCAAGGAGTCAATTGAAAATTATAAACAGTAAGTACAAAATTTTACATAAATAAATACACCTTAGCCAACCTAGATATATGATCATACAGAAACTCAGCGTAATAATTATCTAGAATATGTTGAATTCACTTAAAATCCCTCTTTTCTTTTATTTTGGAGTGACAATGGCTACAAATGTTATAATAAGTATATGTTTTCAATTTCAATTGCTCCCCCTGAAATGTAATGGAGGAAGAATAAAGTTGTGGTACTTCTACAATCTGTGCGTGCTTGGCTGGCTATTTAGACTGCTTAATTAAACATACGGATGGTGAAAGATGCACCAATTCAAGAAGAAAACTGTTAATGAAAAATGTGACAAGTAGGAGACAATCCTTGCAGAAGCATTAGTTGCTCTCATTTTCATCAAACTAAACATTACAATATGGAAATACAATGACACAACATTAATATGGGGCATGAACATAGTGTGATATACATTTTGCAAAACAAAATATCTGTCAGATCTGAGCTTGTCGTGGTCATGACTACAAAAGTTACACTCTTCTAAAATGTGACATACTGTAGTTCAGTCACATGTATGAATGACTGGTGATTCTGTATTACAGGTGGAACAGTATACTGAGTATGGGAAAAAAAAGTGGTACATATACAGGAAAGGGAAGAACTTTGTTCATGCCACCAATTGTTAGGGGTTTGCTGACAAATCCAATTCTAGCCCTCCATTAGCTACATATTCCATGTCTGCCTTATACTTCTACACTGAAGGTGTAAGCAACCTATGTAACAGCCTAAGAATTGTTTGTTAAGGACTACATTGTTTGTTGGTTTATGTGCCATATGCAATGACTATAAAGTGGCACTGACAAATGATGAGGTAATTCTAAATAATGAATCAGAAAGATGGTGAGGGAGGCAGATATGGACATTTTTATGACAATAAGAGGCATGCACAACTGAAAAGAACTTCAGCAAGCTCCCAAGTGAAAGTACTGCAACAGTTAGGAAAAAAATCACAATATAAGTCCCTCCGACACACAAATCAGTGTATCCTTTCTACAAAGAATGCCTCTGGCTTTCACCTGAACCACAGCCTCCTACACTTCACTGTCCAGCATAAATACATAACCTTCAGAGACTTTCTTTAACACTCCCAAGATGTAAAAATCACATCATCAGAGTCTGGGCTATAAGCAGAATGTTAAGCACCTCCCATCTTATGGCATGTTGGTCCTAAACCATCAGCCACGTTGGGTCAAGCACTATCATGCAGCCAGATGATGTCATAGAGTTTACCATAATGTTCGTTCTTGATCTTGGTATACGGCTTTCGAAGCACGTGTCAGTAATGGTTTACACTGTCACTGGTGTTATGTGATTTAAAGTCCAGAAGCAGAGGTCCTGTTAGGGCAAACTTACCACCTGGTACACCATCTTTAAGTTGTGCTGTAATGTCACCAATACCAGATACTAACCCAGTTGACTGTACAGTTCTACACAAGTGCCTGACAGTGAATTCACAAAGTCATATGCACAGCTGGGCCACAAATGGGTTACAGTTGTCAATGCCCCATACACCATCACTCATCTAAAGAGTCATAAAAATTATGAAAATCCATTAATATTTATCCCATCTATTCTCAGCTACACACCTGGGCTAGAAAACTGCAGCACATAACTCCCAGTATGTGCATCCAATATTCTACTAAGTGATGCACCATTTGGCACCACCCAGTGTGCTAACAAATCCCTTTCTGCATCTTCAAGCAATGTACGACGAGGTTCAGGTTCTGTGAGGTTCTTGCTGTAGTGTGATAAGCCAAACTGTGCTATCTGTGTTGGATAGTAGTAACCCTGGCTCTCCCACTGAGTGGACACTGGTACACCTAGAAAAATCACAATACAATTGTTTCTAATGTTTTCTCATATGATATTTGAGAAGATATGTGGTATTTTATTAACACCAAGAATTATTTTTAATGAATCATAGAAAGAATAAACATGTAACGAAATGGTACCAATTAGTTGGAATGACACCGTCCTAGGGAAAGTGAAAATGACAAAAATTGGATGAAAGTTTTTTAAAATTACTACATGCCCATATTAAGTTATGGATGGGTCCACACGATTAATCAGGTAAAAGATAAAGCTTTCCCTGTGCATTTCAAGAAGAGCAGTAGCTCCAGTCACTCTAAACCTTAGCAGTAACTAGAGGTGAGTCATCACCTGCATGCCCTGACCAGTTTACTCCTGGGAAAAGAATCCATACCCACTGAAAAGGAGGCTGGGTAGTCCCCAGTCACAGTCTGGACATTCTGGAGATGAGAAAACTGAATCACCTGAGGTCACACAGCCCATAGCATAGTCAACATACACTACACTACCCCAACATATGATCAGATACCAACTGATTAATTCCAAGGAGCAGTTTATGCTTCGTGAGAATCACTCCAATACTTAAGAAATCACGTATCTTTTATGGTACCCAATGGCTTGTAACTTGCCACTTTTGCCTGTCAAGCCAAATGAATCGAGGCTACATCTTTTGTCTGTATTTCTTTAAGACCCCTATTAATATTCTTCTACCATCTATGGTTTGGTCTTCCAAGCCATCTCTTCACTCCACATTTTCTGACCACTCTGTATGTAATTTGAAGTCTTCAATGGATAACACATGCTACGTGCATCTAGCTGTCCACGACTGGATTTTCACAATAACACTTGGCAAAGGGTTATGAAGCACACAGTTACACATTTTCCCCAGCCTCTCATCACTTCTTTCTCATATAACTAAATATTCTCCTCAGCACTCCATTACCAGACACCCTCAATCTATGTTGTTCCATCAATACAATAGATCAAGTTTCAAACTGATACAGACCAACATGCAAAATTATTCTTTTGTATAGTTTAATGCTAGCATCTGCAAACAACAGATGGGAACTCAAAATATTCTAAATTAAAAGCAGCAAGAAATCTACAACTTCAGTGTGCATTTTAATTTCTTAAATACTGGAACTAAACTTTGTTTCACAAACACCATCAGTATGATCTCAAAACCTCGGCTATTTAAGCTTCTGTTGCTATGTTACAAACAATGTTCCTTTAACTCTCCAAAACAGGAAATCTATCCAAAGATATTAATAATTCACTTCCCACGTCACAGAAAACGCAGCGTGCCTCCATGACAAAGATAATCTCATTATAAAATGACGGGAAATAGCTGCTTCTTAGCACCACCACAACCACAACCACCAATGATGATAACAACAACTTCCCATTTGAAATATTCCATGATGATGCCTGCAGTTTTTAATTATTCATTTTGGTCCCTCCAGGCAAATGCACCTTACATTTGGTCATGACTGCTTCCTTCCACACCAAGATAGCGCAGTTGGTATAGTGACTTGCTTCGGGCTGGACAGTCCAGGGATCGAATCCCAATGGGGGCGAGATTTTCCGCACCCGTTCAGACTAGCCCTGAGGCCCACCCAGCCTCCTATACAATGTGTACCGGGTCTTTCTCAGAAGTAAAGCAGCCGGGGTGTGGCGTTGACCACCCATCCCCATCCAGCGCCAAAGTTGAAGGAAGAGTAGAGCTATAAATCTTCTCCCCCTGTGAGCCTTTGTGGCCTGTTCTAGGGTGAACTTTACCTTTACCTTTTACCTGCTTCCTTCCACATCACTTCAAACTCATCAGTCCCCACCATCCAATCATTCAGTGATATACAACCTTAACTACTGACACTAATTTCAGATAATTACTACTGTTATTTCCTTGACAGCTGACAGTCTGGCCCCTTTCCTGCTACCAATACCTGAGGGGCTGTGACAGGCGCTCGCTTGTTAGTCAACTCTTAATACATGTGGACATCAGATAGTCTCATCATGCTTCCAGAATGTATTCAGTTGAAAAAAGCATTATTAGCTGTATTCCTGTGAAGTATGGAAAGAAGTAACTGGCAGTTTTGTAAGATGCAAGGCCTGCTTCTATGCCTCAGCATTTTAGGACTCCTATTCGAAATAAGGCACACTGAACCACAAGGAGAAAATCCTGGTTTCATATGTGCTAATGCTTCTGTGACAATTTCTATATTCATTGACATTACAGAAAATACAACCTGTTACAATCAAATATGAAATCCCAGGATCAACCACAGCCTGTGTAAGTTCCCTGATTATGGTTATGTTTCACTTTCGGACAATTATAATATGAAAAGTTTTATTGTAATTCACCAGAAATGCCAAAATACACGTACAGAGGAGTCATTTGTATATTAAAGAAAACACAAACATTATGTATTTACCTTCTGAAGCACTCACACACTTCACACGGTCTCTTACTTCCACATTGTAGTTTTCAAAGTACATAAATACTCCACGAGAGTCATATTTTCCTTTTGGATAATACACTTTGGAATAGCTGTGAGACCACTCAAACCTCTCATAACCATCATAAGTGGCCAACTTACCATACACCTGAAATGCAACAGTGTATATTTCATTTCACTTTCACAGAATTCTCTTAACAGAGTAGACCTCAATTAAATATTTAGCACCTGAAATATTCCAAGACACATGATACAGTAATATTTATTTAATCTCATGAAAACTAATATAAATTAGTTACATCGCAAGGAAAAGATGTTCAAAATATAAATTAAACACAACATACCTCAAAATACTTATGCAAAAAAGAAAACGGCAGATAGATTTCTCCTCCTTCTTTGCGACAACCTATACTGTATTCTCCATTAATATGACAATCAATTTCTTCATACCCCTGTATATCACTGCTACCACCACGTTCTGCAGCCTCTCCACCATGTGCATCCTATAAAAGGCAGTTAGGCATTAGATTAACTCTTCAAAGTCAAACTTCATTTCAGAAATTCAAATTGAACAAAAACTTGGCTGTAAGATGTGCTCCTGAATGTCAAACAGGGCTTAATAGACAATTTCTTTCCCCATCAATTTATCTGAACACATGGTAAATCACAGTATCATTTTTTTAAAGCTGCTGTTATTACTCAGTCTAACAGTGGGCACTGAAAGTGTCTTTGTTTATCTTTACAGGAAGAAACTGGACTCAGCTGTCAACCAAAAGTGTCACTGCAAAGAACATGGATACTTATATTAAGTGTGGCTATTTACTAACAAGACCAGTTTCAAAACAAGATTTCATTACTGAAATTATTGTATTCACATGTTACTCCTTTCAAAGTAATTCCTATCAGAAGCTAAGTACCATTTCACATGAGCCTTTGGCCTCAAACCTTCCCTTCAGTGATTTTGTGAGGGGGCTTTAAGTAACTGCCAATATTCTCATACAACTCACATAACAAACTGAAGGTTTCAATGGCAGGGTCTTTACCATAACAATAATTTTTTAGTTTACTTGTTGCTCAAGGTTTTTAAAAAGTATGATTGTAGTAAGTTAAAAACCTGCTATAAAAATATTATTGCATGACACTACATTAACATGACGAGTATGGTTGTGCAAGTGAATGGAGGAAGGTTCAGTGGTACTTCGTACATGTTTACTTTGGTGACAAACAAGTAAGGTCAGGAGCTGCATGTGCAGTCTTGTTTCACAGCCATGCCTTGAATGTTCATTTCATCAATATACACTAACTCAGAGATTCACAAACTCTTCAGACATCTGGGCCAACCTCCAAATTCTAAGCACCAGAAACATGACATGATACAAATTCCATACTGAGTATTTGCAACTCTGAGATGATCTCTGAAACTCACTCTTATCTAGTGTTTTCTGCTTAGTGAATGTGAAACAATTCACATCTCTATGAAAGCAAAAAAAATTGCAGTAATTATGCTGAAAATATTAGGTACTGCCACTCTGGCAGCCAGGCACCCATGATAGATGCACCTACCAACTTTAAGAAAAGTAAGTTATCATTAGTAATATGTTCTTGCAACTTTCACAGCATTAGGACCAAGTCCACTATCCTACAATGAAGAAAGGATGGGCACATGATGAATATGAATGGTCAGACATGACCATTCTACTAGTCATTGAGCAACACAGTAGGCTTCAGTGTATCTACAGTAATGGTTATTCCTTGAATATCATGTAAATGTCTTAAAAATGGACAGTATAAGCAAGTGGACCTCACTTATTGCCTCAGCTTCTCTACACTGTAGATTTAATGCTGCTGAAAAATTTTGTGAGCATCATAGTGACAAAATGCAGTCACAAGATCAAGAAGTCACAGCACAGCCTGGAAAACTGTGGTAATTCAAGAGAACTTGCAACTGAAACTTACAA
>JGI20166J26741_11660141_pt1 | contig 11163 bp, 13 predicted proteins | sample TergutCu122P5_FD_26741 | JGI IMG/M metagenome (IMG submission 26741) | reverse complement strand
TTCAAATGAGAGTATCCTCTCCTGTCCTTAAGGTCATCCAGTAGCTTCTTACGTCTTCTTCCTCGTCTTCTTGCCACTTCCATCTCCCCCTTTATCCTTTCTTTCGATAACTTCTTTTAGAAGGCAGTTTCTACGTAAGATGTGACCAATCCAGTTAGCCTTCCGTTTTCTTATTTCCTGTAGGATATTCATATTAAAAAAAAAAACAAATAATCTCTTTCCCTTGGTTTTAGTATACTGCATATTTTGATTTGGAGACATGATCATATTTAGTTAATATACTTGCTTATGGATCAACTTCCTTGCTACCATGTATGAGATTTTTTATGTTATTATCCTGTATTACAGGGAGGGCAAAGGAAAAAAAGAAAAAGGAAAGAAAGACAAAGACGAGGTAAAGAAGAAGAAAGACGACGAAGAAGAAGACCCAGGCTTCAAAATGCAACCATCCAACTTTTTGGGAGATTTGCAGAACGCCAATACAGAATATGAAGAAGTTTGGTGCGATCGAGACGAGTCTCAAAACCCATGGCAGCACGCTGACGTTGAGATGATCCGAGATCAGAAGATGGTTGAAGTGGAAGTTGAACTGCGAAGGTAGTGTTCCAACAGAATGCAGCCTTTCTTCATTAGATCTCAACTGTAACTTGCAGATGCCAAGACAAGGCAGTGTCTTTGTATTTGTAATATCAAGTATTTCAAGTGTTATGTTCCTTTGTGACTTTGACAGCAGAACTTCTGTATGCTTTCTTCATTTCCCCATGTTAATGGTAAGACCTCAATTCTACCAAAACAATCAATACGCAGCTGCATCTCTAAACTGTAGGTGATGCACATTCAGTGGCCCACAGCTATTTCAACCAAAGTGTTCTGTGGTTTTCCACTTGGAGGCCCAATATATAAGTGGCACAAAAATGGGAAAATGTGAAACTGGTTCTTGGAAAAACTTGGCATAATGGGATGCATTTACCTAGCTGTAAGATCCCATGGTGGGATTTTGTGCATACAGTAATAAACCTTCAAGATCCATAAAAGCAGAGAACCTGTTGTTAAGCTGCATAATTATAATTCTTCTATAGTAGACCCTGCGTTAAGAATTAGTTTCCTAAACAATTAGTTGATCATGTCCGCTGTTGGTACGCAATATTTTGAGAGTCCTCAGTTGATTGGTTATCAAATATTTTTATTTTAGACCCTAGTGACAACAATCAGCAACAAATACAGCAGGTTTTGAACATTAGGCACATATGCTAACTACCGGACCAACCTAGTGTTTTGAAGGCTGCTGTGTTTAAACCCTATTGTTCCCACTGATGTAGGAGATAAAAGAAAACAGAAAAAAGTCTGCACAATAACAATCAGTCACTTACGGTTGAAGCAGAGCCAACTATCAAGGCTTGTATGTCAAATAAATCTCCGACAATGGCCAATGTCAAAACAGCTGTAATGAAATGCCCCATTCACTGTCATAAACCCGTAGAGAATCATCAATTCATTTATCTCTATAGGGAAGTGGACCAATTACTGCGAGGAGAACTGGAGATATTACAGGCTGCTTTGGCACGTGATCTTGCAAGTAAAGGCAAGAAAATGCGCAAAGCCAGCAAGAAGAAAGGACGAACTGGAAAGAAGAGTAAGAAGAAGAAAGAGAAGGATCTGACACCTGATCGAACACTAGAATCCCTGTTTGAAGAATTGGTTACTAACGGTATCATCCGCAAGTATCCAGAAGTACAGCTACCGGAGTTCCGAGGGGAGCGCTCGTATGCTGCACATGATCTCCGTAAGCAAGGCAAGGACCCACTCCCATCACTTGGAGACATACGTCAGGTCATATTGGAATACTGCATCCTGCCACTAGGGTCTAAAACAATTCACCAGACAGCACCACTTGTCAAGTCAGTGTTGCTGGCAGGCCCACGTGGCAGTGGGAAAGACATGTTGGTGCATGCAGTGTGCACAGAGACGGGCTCAGTTCTGTTTGACCTCTCACCTGCCAACATCGTCGGCAAGTATCCTGGAAAATCAGGACTCATTATGCTGGTGAGTTACCCTATTGGAAACTGGTTCATTAAGATTCTTCTCGCAGTAATCTATGCAGTATTCACAAAATAAAGGACTTGGGCTGACTGCATATGAGTATCATATTTACTGTTGTTGAGGGAGGGTTCAGAGTGAAAGGTATTACTGTTAAAAATAAAATAATAATTATATTATGTACTTTTGTGGTGATAAAATCTAAGTCACATTCAGTTTTATGAAGAAACTGAAAATTTATTTCAGTTCTACAGAGGTGTAGTTCATAATTCTGTGGTGACACATATAACATTAATTATTTCAGTTGTAATATAACAACTCTTTGTAAATTTCTAACAGACTATGATGCATCACACCATATATGATGGAATTTTTCACAGTACTTAATTTGCGGTGACAAATAATTCCTGTACTTAAGTCATAATTAAATAATTTCAGTTTGTTCATGCATTTGTTTGAATAAATGTACCTAAATACATAGCAACATCAACAAATAATTTACTTGCACTACCTTAAAGGTTTCTTTACACAGAATGTTGTTCTACAAAACAGAGAGTTTTAGTCTAAAACTTGTGCACTTCATGTCTGAAATTTCTATTAGCATAGTTTCTGAACGTGCTTTACACTTACTCCTGAAGACAGTATCTTTCATCTAACACCTTCAAATGTGAACAGGTACACCTAGTAAACAAAGTATCCCGCTTGCTCCAGCCATCAGTAATCTATATAGATGGAGGTGAGAAGCCATTTTTGAAGAAGGTTCCAAAAACAGACAAGACAGATCCTAAACGTCTAAAGAAAGACCTTCCCAAAATAGTAAAGAGCATCAGCCAAGATGACCAGGTAGGACATAAGAATCACATATTTCAGATATGCTTGCTTTCACTTGTGGACATCAGACATCATATATACTTTATATGTCAGGCAGATATTTTATAATTAAGTAAGAAATAAGAGTAAATGAAAGAAAATTTAAACATCTTGATTATTAAGTATAGAAGAATTTGGTGATAACGACCTTGATTTGTGTGCCACCTCGTCCACAGCATTATAGTCAGTGGTACCAACTAATTCCCCATTAGGCACGTGTTTTTCTGCCTTGTTTAGTACAACATTTGCAGGAGCATCTACTTCGGACATAACTACATTGCCAGTCATCTTTTCCAAAATAATTTTCCAAGAAGTAGGCAATTCTGAGAATTCTACCATCTCCTCTTCCTTGCAAGGATAAGCCCTCTAAGCATTTCAGTAGCTACATAAATTCCAGATCTGGAAAATGACAATGCTAATAGTAATTCACTTTGTGCATTAAGTTGCCCTGTATGTTTCTACTCCTGCAGTTAATAGGAGACCGGTAGAGGGATACCTTGGCTACAGTCACTTTTACCAAACACCTTGCTTACAGCAACACTCATTTTTAACAACACAATTTATTAAGTCTCTTTGATGATGTTATAACAGTTCAACTGTATTTGCAGATTCTATTGTTACTGTACATCCCATATGGTCCACATTGTCAAAACAGGTAAAGCTGTCCCTGCCCACGCCATGAGGCATACAGGTGGAGCAGAGGTACAGCTCCACTCATTCTTAACTTCATCAATAGATGGAGGTGAGTGGTCAGCTTCACATCCTGGCCTCACTGCCACCAGTAAAGATGGTGCCCCTGAATAGGCTGGTTTGGCTCCAGAGATGGTCAGGGCAGTTTTAGAGAAGAAAATAATCTCTTCCCCTAGATGGGACTCTAACCCCAGACAATCCACTCCTTAGTAAGTTGTCCAGATAATAAAAGTTTGCACTAAATCCTAAATGAAGAGTCCAGAGGCAGACAATCACTGAATTAGCAGATAAAAGGAGAAACTGACTAATACAGGACTTTCCAAAATATGTACAGACCAACTAATTAACAGGAACAGAGTTATGGAACTGAAGTGCAATGATGTCATGAGGCAACAACTGAATGTCACAAATTGTTTTACTCACCAGCTGTCGCATGTTCTTGCAGGTTCTGCTCATTGGTGTATCCCGAAGCCCATGGGATTGTGACCAGAAAGCCCTTGCCCAGACATACAATAAGATGATATTGATCCCACGTCCTGATTACAGCAGCCTCTCATTTTTATGGAAGGAGCTATTATTTCAGTTTGGTGGTGTCAGCCGACAGTTTGACACCACAGCCATGACTAAGGTCTGCAAAAATTACACATGGTGTACAAAGCTTAAGAATTTAGCAGAGCAAATAATATTCTGAAATCAGACACATTACATTTGGTTTAAATGATGTGCCAGGATGCACTATTATCTTCTAGTTGTCTATAAGGCTTCACATAATATAGCACTGCTGGATCTAATGTGTTTGCCTGGGCCACATAAATTAACCACTTTATCCTCGAAATGTTATGATAAAGTGGTTAGCACATGAAGATTTAAATTGGCTGGGATGTAATGCGGTGTCAATAGGTGAGTATGTCTCAATGTTTTGAAGATCCACAGCATCTTTTTATTCAAAGTTTAGCAATCCAAGCAGACTGCACTGTCCACAACTCATCACCCACCTCCTGAACCTTCTCTGTAACTTTATCAATGGCCCATTCCAGCCAGTATAACAGAACTCTGGCCAGTACATATCACTACCACCCCTAATGGTTCACCATGTTTATCATCCACACCCAGAGTAATGTATTATATATTTTCTCACATGGTCATTATTCTTGGACTATGAGAGCCTGAAGATGAAGGCATTGCAATCCTTAAAAATGTCAGGAACTATTCACCCAACAACACAAACAGAACCACATCACAGAGGCCTCAAATCTTAAGAAGTACCCTAAAGATGTAAAGGCAAAGCCATCCTTCAAAATGGCAGGAAACACTCATCCAGCAACACAGAATCATGTCCCAGAAGACTCAGTTCTTCAGCAGCACAACTGTGAGAACCTAAAACCCTGCTTGTCCAGCATATTGGCTGCATAGTTTTGAGTAAAAAGCTTTACCTCTAAACCCACTTATCCTGACTGGGGTTTACACTGTTTGCCCAGGTCTCTTCCAGCAAATGGACAGACAGTACTTTAAAACATGCCACAACAGTTTCCTTCCCAATTCGTCATTCAGAATCTTCATGCCATTCATTGCTATTAAAAAGCAATTCCATTACAGGCCTGGACAGGCCGTGAGGGTTCCAGGAGGTTGACGCTCACAGGTTTCAAGAAAATCGGCACATGAAGGTGGTAAGGTTGTCAGCCCTACGCACCGGCCGCCTTTACCCCCCCAGGAAATATTACTGGTACTCATTTCTGTTAGAGGCTGAGTCAACCCCGGGGCCATAGTGCGGCCGGAAGGATTATGTCAATGAAAAATTCCAATGACACCATCGGGAATCGAATCCGCGACCTTCCGGCTTGTAATGCAGTGCCTAAAACAACTGTACCACCGCGTGCCCCCATTCATTGCTATTACAAACTGTGAATTTACGACAGCATATATGAGACAGAGTATCAGAAACTGGAAACTGATAATTATAAAAGTCACTTATTTATTTCTGGGCATCATTTCTACTACCTGTAAGTTCACAGACATATCTACAGTGTTTCATGCTGTTGTTATGTTTGTAATCCTTTACACATAAAGAAACTTTCAACTTACATAAGTGCTTACTGTTGACCTCCAATGAAAATTCCTCAGCTCAAAATAAACTGAACACAATTCAAAATATTTCAGATATCAGATGGCTACACAGTTGGTGCAATACTTGAAGTGATAAAGGAAGTGATGACATGTAAGCGAGCACTGCAGCTAAGGGTACAGCCTCTGACCCATATCGAACTCATCAATTCACTCTGCAAGTTAGAACCTGTCTATAAGGAGGAAGAGGAAGCATTTCTGCAGTGGTTTCTAAAGACACCCATAGGACGCCGGAAAGCTCGACAGCTTGAAATTGAGGCTGAGCTCAAAGCTGAACTTGCACCAAAGTCCAAGAAGAAGTAAATAAGTACTGTCAGCTCTCCACTATGCATATGAACACTTGAATGAGAAGTAGTGGGATGAACTACATAAATGTATGGAGATTCACAAAACCACATACTGAATAGTAGGTACATATTCACACTTACTGTTACAGAACTTCATCCAAAAGCTGTATACAATTATACTACACAAGATGATGTATCATCTCAGAGTTATGAAGCTGTTAATGTGTTGTGCTTTTTTACTTCGTCGCAGAAGACACTTCTTTTCAGTTAGCAATTAACCATGAGCACAATTAAATGGTACTGTTCCAGCTTCAAAAAATGAGATGGCGATTTAGTCACAAATGAGATAAATGAGATAAACTTGACATGTTTGAGAATGTTACCCTGGCTTTCACCTGCATACATCAAACAAAATATGTACTTGATGTCTAGAACTAGCAAATAAAAAGTGATTCCTAAAGTTAATAGTAATGGGATACCTTTATATTATCACCATCATAGCAGTGGAAAACCACTGTCTTAAAATGATGCTTCTTGATCAATAACTTAACAAATAACATGACCAACAACTAATGAAGTAAACAATTCATTGATCAATCATGACAAACCATATTTTTATCCCGTGTTTTACAAGCTGTATATCTTACACAACACAGGAACATTTCATACTAATAACACACTGCATGTACTTAAAAAATCTCTTACTTTTAAACTATAAAAATCAAATCTCCACTCTTACTTGTTCCACAACTGTATCTCTTAATGCAAGTGGGACAACATTCACCAGGACAACAAATGTTCATTCTATTTCTGAACGCCATCCATTCAGTGCTCTCACCTTGTCCTCTGGTGAATTTTCCTACAGAGCACAGTAAAACATACATAAATAGGCATACGCTCAAAAAAATTCTGTAGTAAGACTTGAATTTCAGTCACATGTCACCCAGTACAAGAATGAAACTCACTAGAACAGTTATTCTTAACATTCTTACAACCGCGACCTCGTGCATTACAAAAATCCGGTTTCTCTGACGAATCTTAATAGTATTCAAATCTGTGCATTAATGAACAATTTAATACTTAATATCAACATACACACAAGTATTAAAATATACACTTTTACAATCACTAATTGTGCGAGAAAGTGTATATTTTAATACCTATGCATACGATTATTCTATTTGATTTCAAAAAAACTCTGGCAGCTCCATCAAATGGAACAGGGTCAAACTCTTTAATTAATTTATTTTTTCTCAGATCACAACTCAAATTGAGCGGCGTCAGCGACGAGTATGTAGTCAACTACTGATTATCGCTGCTTACAAATATACAACTGCAAAATAATCCGTATGGACATCTTTAGTGATGTGTCCCATAAAATAACACTGCAATGTGCATACAGTGACAGACGTACATATTATTAGTACCACCACCCAAAGCACCAAGTACTTACTCACGTAGCTTGTCTGTAAGAAATGTACCACCAAACCCTTTGCAACTTCAACAGCACGTCTTGTGCAACACCACTGCACATAGACATCGCGTCATGTTGCCAACCCTGGAATGTCATCGTTGAAAATTCCTTACCTTCAACTGTTCACGGAGGAGTTCGTAGTAGAGGAAAAATATGTCGAAAATACTGGCACTGGATAAATTGGGCACTTTCTTTCAAATACTTAAAACAAATGGAGGAATAACCGGCACCCTGTTCAAGCTATTTAGGTATGTGAAATAGTATATACTTATTTCACAGAAGAAATAACATATGACATGTAATACAGGTATGACATTTTATTTGTTCCCAGACAGGACGATGTCAAACTCGGTACCCTGGTAGGCGAGGATAAATACGGCAACAGATATTATGAAAATAATATGTACTTTTACGGTTAGTAACGTTTCACTCACAACTATAATGTGGAACTGATATTTCTGTTTATCAAGTTTTCAGTAGATAATGGCACGATCTTGTCTTGTTCACTTAAAAATGTTTACATGTTTCATCTTACCCACGCTTGCAGGACGCAATCGGTGGGTGGAATATGCAGACAGAGTGTATTTGGATTATGACGGAAGCCAAGTTCCAGCAGAGTGGTTTGGATGGCTTCATTATAAAACCGACTTGCCACCCCACAAGGTAAAATGAGAAAATAGGAATTTGTATATATACAGAAAAGCGTGAGATATATATTCTAACAGTATAATGGAGGTGTGAAAGCTTTATGTCTGTGGAGCCCAGCTGTTGCACATTTTCTGTCTGCAATATGAACATGACAGAGCAAGAAGGAATATGCTGTCGTACAAAATACAGTGACTGTTACCATTCTTGTGTGTTGTGGTTGAGTTTCAATGGTCATTGCATCTCTGCAAATGTAGAAGTTCTGTTTTCTAGCTGTGTCCTTCATGTCATAGGTATGTATGCCATAAACCTGTCTGATCAATTTGCTCCTGAATCACCGATTGAAATAAAACCTTTAGCGCATGTGTTTAACACAGGATAGCTATTACTGAAATTTCAAAGGATGCTACATAGCAATTTTTGTTTCATAAAGTGTTAACACACTAACAATACACAAAGTACTGGTTATTTATCCAAAGGAGAATGAGGCAATCGTATGGAAGTGGATTTTAAAGACACAGAATATGAGGGTGTAGACTGGATTTGTGTGGCTCAGGGTGTGGAGCATTGGCAGGATGTTGTGAATGTGGTAATGAAACTGCAGATCCCATAAAATATGTAGCATTTCTTGAAAAGGTGGGTGACTATTGGATAATCAAAGAAAATGACACAAAAATTTTCCCTTACAGGAAGTCACTTTTGTAAGACAGTGGCTTTCATTCACAGAAATATACTCCACACCTTCTACAAGTATATTTCCATGTAATATATAGTTTATGTTGCTGAAAAGCTACACATAGCTTAAATTCCTGAGAAGTGATGGGGATTTTTTTTTCTATTATTAAACAGAAAGTCCAGTCCAGGAAGGGCAGTCTGAAGAAAACCAAGGGTGAACTGGGAAAACATAAATACATGCATTAACCACTTTTTATTGGCCGACTAATGCACTTAATTAAGTGCATTAGTCGGCCAATAAAAAGTGATTGACTTTAAAAATGCACGGTGAAAACCTGAAATTATATGCATTAACATTTTGAAGCATCCTCTTCAGAATCATATTTTACCTGCAGTTATTGTAATTTGCAACTGTCATTCCTTTATTTATTTATTATTTTTTTCCTCCCCCCTGTTACAGGACCCAGCTCGACCAAAGCACCCATGGATGATTGATCACACAGAGAATCTGTCTGGTACTGAAGATGCGTACATGCCATACAGCACTACAACACCGAAGATACAAGCATGGGTACCACCAAAACCAAAGTCATAGAGATTATATGAAACTGTGACATGTATAGTGAATTATAGACTCTCTTGAAATACATAGACATAATTGCTTTTGAACTGACATTTCTATGTACTGTATCATAAATGTGCATGAAAGGAGTGAAAATGACAGCTTGGAATTAGTAAATAAATGTAAATACTGGAAATTTTTTCAGCTGCTTATCTGCTATGTTACATATAATAAATAATTGTTATTCTGAAAACTGACTGCTAAATATTTTTTAATGATTTTATTTTTTCTTCCCAGTATACAGCTACCCGTGTTTCTGTCCACTTATTTTGCTAACCTTTATCCTACCGGGTGGGTATTTAAATTTTAGTGCATGTTTTATGAAAAGCATATTATTCGAACAGTAAAATATAAAATTATGAAATAAACAGCAGTTTGTGGAAAATAAAACAGAGATTATGCAGCAGGTCTTGAAACTGCAATAAATTTCCTTGTAGTCTAAATACATAAAAATTAATTTCTAGGGCCTTTTCCCTACATACACTTCCATGTGCAAATGCAAGTCTTTAAAGGGGTAATATGTCTGTGGGAGCTACAGATTAATGTGATAAAGTGTACAACACTAAGCTGTAGACAGCAGATCTGACTAGGAACAGGAATTTGTGGCGGAGGGGAGGGGCACAGTAATGTCTGATACCACAATCGCATACAGACACATACATATAAAATAAAATCATCCTTTCCAGTAAGTAGCTCCAGCTTCAGTGAAACAAGATGCAACAAATTAGCAGATGTGCATGTGGCAAGACTCAGGCTTATTTTATCCCTCCTATTATCTTTGATGGCCGGGTAGTGTAGTCGGTATAGCGACTGCCTACGAGCTGGACGGTCCGGGGATTGAATCCCGGTGGGGGCGAGATTTTCCGCACCTGTCCAGGCCGGCGCTGAGGCCCACCCAGCCTCCTGTACGATAGGTACCGGGTCTTTCCCTGGGGTAAGGTGCGGCCAGGGCGTGACGCTGACCCCTCACCTCCTAGTGCCGAGGTCAAAAATAGAGTAGAGCTATACCTCTACTCTCCCTAAGGGCCCTCATGGCCTATGAAAGGGTGAATTCTACCTATTTAATTACCTTTAAAACTAAACAACTAAAGAAGTATTATGCATTTCATTTCACTACTGTTCAACAGACTTTTAATTTTGATATTTATTTGCCAAGGTATGCTCAAAGACATGTCCATATCTTCATTTTCGGTGCCTGTTACTTCTAGTACTAAAGGCTGAAGAGTGTCATGAGATACTAGTAAAACTGCCCAGTATCAAATTTACGTTCAGTCATTCACAATTTGGTATATGTAGACAGACTGACATGGCAAAGACAAAACACTCATTTTCACAGCTTTATGTTTTGAACCGGTTTACAAGCTTAACATTTAGGTTAATTGGGAAGAAAAATTAATGGTCTCAAAGGCTGATACACTGTTTCTTTAAAACTAGCAGATGCATGCAACAGGACAAAATATACACCTCTGTAATGGAATGCATTCATTTCCATTTATTTTCTTGTGTGGCATAATTTACAGCACAAAAATATAGCTTGGATAAAGCTATACTGAGAAATGTCTACTCTTCCAGCAAAATGCAAAATTATAACTTATGAATGGATTAAAACAACTCCAATACTCAAAATATTCGATACCTTTAAGTTGAGCAGAAAATTATGTATACTTTAATGAAAATTTCATCTGATGACTTCATATTTCATCAAATCAGCTGCTCCTAGACTCTTCACATGCTTTCACAAC
>JGI20166J26741_11659918_pt1 | contig 11164 bp, 7 predicted proteins | sample TergutCu122P5_FD_26741 | JGI IMG/M metagenome (IMG submission 26741) | reverse complement strand
ACATATCTCATACTTCACTACAGTGTGAAAGTATGAAAAATAAGTTAATTTTAGGGTGTCAGTGTTGCTGATATGAGGCATCACCCAACTGCGTAACTTAACTTAGGAATCTATTGATCAGTGTGATTTTTTCAGTTTAGGTGGTTATCAGTTTATAAACTTGGGAGTTTTGTATGTATTATCTCTTCAACGTAATTTTCATTATAACCAACACTGAAGGCATACTGTAATGGATTTTTTGTTGTAAACTAAATTATATTTGTTGCATGTAAATGTAATGCCAGTTCATAGACAGTCTGACAGAGCACTAAATTTTATTCTGTACAGATGTAATCACAGTTTTTACCAGAGTTATGATATTACTGTCATCAGAAAATGTATTTGATTCTGATAAAGTATTTATTTCTTAAGTTATATCATTCATGTATATCGTGAAAGGAATAGGCCATAAAATTGATCCTGTGAGAAATCAATGTTTAACTGTTCCCCAGTTTGTCAAAAAATTCTGAGTTGCATTTGACAATTTTATTTCAAACTTTTTCTGTTTATCTGTTAATTACTTTGCAGCTGCACTTCGAATGGCATAAAATAGTAATTTAGCTAACAGAATGTCCTAATAATAATTGGATATCCCGCCAACCAGCATTTTTTTTCATAGATAACATTTTGTCTGTTTGTTTGAAGACAATATTTTTGGTGGATGTCCCTTTATTGATGCCAAATTATTTGGGAGCTAATATGCTGTAAATGTGAATGTGATGGTTTAACTTACTATACATAGCCAGGTCCAATATATCAAACAAATAATTAGTCATGAAATAGGCCTGTCAGTTGTATTATTAGTTTTGCCATCCTTTTCTGCAGTGGTTTTACTGTATACATTTAAATGGTTAGGGAAAATGCCTGTGTTTAGTGAATGGCTACAAAATTGGCTTTGAGAACAGTGGATTAGTAATGAACATGGTGTTGAAATTGTGCTTGTTATTTTAACATAACTGGACCCACTAATTGACTACAATGGTGTAATTTTTATTTGGAGTGTGGAACACACATGCTATGTAAGCCTTGAATTTAGTGCACAGGGGTCATAAATGAGTATGTATTACATGAAGAGTGTAGTCCTCTGGGTTAACATACCATGTAATTTCACTGGTGGTTACCACCTCTTATACCCTGAAGTTTCAGGCAGTAGTTTCCTTCCAGATTTTGTAACTATCTTTTAAATTACACAGTATTGTAATTCAGATGGTTGATGTAACATCTTCTCATTTTGATGTGGCCATTACTTTGCAGGCCAACAAATCTTGGAACTCAATCCTTAGACAATTCTTTTATCAAGAAACTGAAAAGTTCTGGAAGAAGTTTGGTTGTATTCTATGGAAGTCAGACTGGCACTGCTGAAGAATTTGCTGGAAGACTTGCCAAAGAAGGTATTCGCTATCATCTTAAAGGCATGGTGGCAGATCCTGAGGAATGTGACATGGTACGTAGAATTACAGAATAGGTACAAATTTAACTGATATCTGAATTAGGTTACTTTACACAGAAAACATCTTACAGTGCTGATAGATGAAGAGACTGAAATTCTTATATCCAATTGTTACCTCAGCATCTGTTCAGTTTTTTTTCCCATGCATTGTGGCTGCAAATTGCTCACTGTTTAGCATTTGTTTGTTTGTTTGTTTTTTTTGGGGGGGGCAAAATTTGTGTAATCACAGCAAAATTCTGTTAATTGAACTTGCACAGGAGTGGACAGGTACCAAACTGTAGAATATTTTGGATTGTCTGACGGTACCTATACTGACCTAATTTCTCACACATAACTTTTTGGCATTGCTCCTTTACTTAGGCTGCACAACTAATCAGAGGAGTATTTCATTTGTATATCTCCATCTGCTCATTCAGGGTCTTCAGGGTCCTCTTCTGTGTCTGCTTGGAACAAGGGGTTAGGAAATACTACAACAGTTGATGCACAGACACACTTGGAGGCCTTTTTGTACATGTCCCTGTGATCTGCCTGTTTCATTGATGAAGCTATTTTATGGTGAAAAGCAAAATGTCCAATCTTAGGACTGCTCTCCTTAACTGCTAGATTACCAGAATTTTTTAATTATTAGACATCAGGTTAATGGGATATTGTTGTATTTCATACAGTGATATGTTGTACATCCTTGTACTATGTGCAGGGTGTACAACTTAAAAGTGGAACCCACACATAGAATCTACAAATGTGCCTGTAACTGTATCACTGCATAGTGATCAGTGACACTCCTCACTCTGCAATACTCATTTCTTTGAGTCCCATGTTAACACAGCACTGCATGCAGTAGAGCAGATGATGTCACTTGTTGCCATGATGCTGTTCTCCAGCACTTGGCTTTGCATTTGAAAAGCTACCTGTATAAACAGTCTATGGCATCAAAGTAAATTACACTTGTAATTCTAATTATGAGCATTTCTGCAATTTCTGCTTTGTTTCTTACAGGAAGAGTTAACAAACCTGAAGGATATATCAAATTCTTTGGCCATTTTTTGCTTAGCTACATATGGTGAAGGAGATCCAACTGATAATGCCATGGAGTTCTATGAATGGCTTCAGAATGGTGACCCAGATTTTTCTGGTCTTCGTTATGCTGTAAGTACTCACGTGGGAATGTGTGGTGAAAAAGTTTAACCCCCAAAATGCTCGTCATATCTGAGTGACCACTGGTCCTGCTTTATTTTTTGAGTCCCCAGCTTCAAGTTGAAACCTTGCTGCAATGTCTCTGTGGTATGCTTCAGTTAGTAAAGAATCAATAACAATAACTTTGGAACCAGAAAAACAGTTGATAGGTTGTGTGCAGGCATTGAAGTGTTCTGCACTCAGTTATCAAATGTGGTACAGTTTTAGCATCAAGAAATTATTAGTGGTTTTAAAGCCTTCTAAACATATTAGATGTGGAATGTTTGTATGAAATTCTAAAAAAATGACCTTCTGTAGGAGGAAAACATTAGAACTTCCTATGTGGGAACCCTAAATGTTATTCTTGAGAGAGTTCTGGAATGAGTTAAAAAATCTTAACTTCTTACATGGGAAAACTTTGTGTTGAGGATCGTATCTGGAAAAAACAGTACATTTAGGGCTGGCATTAAGGGTGGGAAAACTGTGCCTGTGCACAGGGTACTGGGGTTAAGGGGTACCAAAAGCCACATTAGCACATATGTATTCTCAATTTAACAGTGAACTTCTGATGAATGCTGTGTATCATTGGCTGTCACAAACTCATATTGTAGTTAAAGTAATATAGAAGAACCAACTAATTGCAACAATAACAATTTATTGATCTCTAAGATCAGCTCAACATGTTTCGGGCAATTTTTGCCCATCTTCAGGAGCGTAAGACTGAGATTTTTACAGCATATGGTATCCTGCAAAGATGGATATACACATAGTTATGTGGTTATTATGTATCTGTATATCCATCTTTGCAGGATACCATATGCTGTAAAAATCTCAGTCTTACACTCCTGAAGATGAGCAAAAGATTGCCCGAAACATGTTGAGATTAGAGATCAATGAATTGTTATTGTTGCATCGAGTTGGTTCTTCTATATTACTTTACCTACATTGATGATGCACAGTCAAACTCAAATCAAGTTCATATTGTAGTGTGATGTTCAGAATTTTATTCTAGGTGAGGACAGAGTGCCCATGGGTGCAAACAAGAGTAAATCTCAATTCATGGGATCCTCTGTTAGGTACTACTAGCCCTGTTACATGTGCACACTCAAAATCAGTCTTACACTGGTTAATACACATAAATTTGGGTGGAATTTGTTAAATAACATTGAGGGTGATGGAGACTCTGATAAGATAACGCTACTGAGAGAGTATGGTTTAAGATTTGTCTCTTTCATTCATCAGTCACCAACCTTGAAGTTTGTGTAGGTTGACCACCCAACATTTAACTGTTTTAATAGCTGGAATTTTACTTCTGACCCAGCACTTGATTGGACTCACAGTTAAGAAGTGCATAATGAAAATGGCATGCAGTGAGTAAAATCTCAGCTAGAATTCCATAACAGTAAAATTACCAAAGGTTACCATTTGGGAATTCTTGGTAAGAAGTGCATTAAAAATAACATTATGTACAAAACATTTTGTACATAACTCATCTGTAAATATTGATGAATAATACATTTCTGTCTTAGTCATTCACTTTCCTTTTCAGTTTTAAAAAGTTACATAAATTTTTGGAAGAAAAACTGAAATCGTATGATTAACATGCTGACATGTTATTCCAGGTATTTGGACTTGGAAACAAGACTTATGAGCATTACAATGAAGTGGCAAAATATGTAGACAAGCGATTGGATGAGCTGGGTGCAACACGAGTTTATGAACTTGGCTTGGGAGATGATGATGCAAAGTAAGTCCTCAGTTAAGCAAGTGCACACATCAGCGATTAAAACACTCGGATCTTGGTAGCAGTTCACAGTGACGGTGATCACGCCATAGGAAAGGTCTAGCCTGAAAAACTTGCCATGCGACAAGAATATAGACATCCTTTTGAAATGTACGTTTTGTACCTTAAAAGAGCATAAACATGGTAACTGAGGCTGTTACCTTCCAACACCTTCAAGTATAGTGCAAAAGGAGAGTGTGAGGCGTTCAGTTTAAACAAATGCTGAAAGATTTTCAAGAAATGTATAATGTGCATGAAATTATTTACAGTGTAAATACATAAATCAATCCTTAATGAACATTAATTTAATCAAACTATTTACTGATATGCAAGTGCTGTCTTTAATCATTTTCATGTTACAGTATTGAAGATGATTTCATCACATGGAAAGACAAATTTTGGCCAGCAGTTTGTGAATTCTTTGGCATTGAAGCAACAGGTGAGGATGTGAGTGTGAGGCAGTACAGACTGACAGAACATCCTGAAGTTGCTAATGACCGTATATACACCGGTGAAGTAGCACGTCTGCACTCACTGCGAAACCAGAGGCCGTACGTATTGCATTTATGTAATTAGTCTTGCGTAGAACTGAGATTTACCTGTATGAAATGGATATTTCTGTTAGTAGAAAGTTTGTCAAGCACATCAAAATTTGTATGGCTTTTTTTTGAATGTTTTGTTGATTTCTGTACACAACAAGAATTTAAAGGATTTGAGGCATCATAAGTTCTTCTTATTAGGTTTTAAGTGCATTTGCATCCCTGTGGAACACCTATTAAAACTACTATGTCTCTCTGTGTGTACACATTGTCACCAATGGATAGCATCACACACTAAACTGCATTGTTTCTGCTGTTACTGCTCACTGAAGACATCATCAGTGGGGAAGAGAATGCTGTCAGTGCTTTGGTGGACAACTGTGCTGTGGAGTATGGCAGGAAATCATAAGAACATTTAATAGTGTGGGATACAGCACCGGAATAACTTAACCAGAACAGAGACGCAGATGTTCCACGTGCTGTAAAAGAACATCAGTCTTACACTCCTACCAGCGGACACTGACATTGTCATAGTCATCCTCAAAACTGATGACTGCAGCCATGCTGGCAGACCCAGCATATAAGACACTGGCTGAAGACCTCATGTAGTCTCTGGAGTAGGCAGCCACTTGTTTGATGAAGAAGTACTTACTGCTGCAACATGATTTGGCACAGGAGTCCCTTTAATCCCATCATCAGAGTTACTGGGACTCTGACCTATGGTTACATGAAGCATCTAGCAGGCCTGTTGGGACCATGCCTTCATAACTCACCACACAGTGAAAAACTTGGAGGAATTTATTTGTGCTGGGGGCTGTTTGTGTAAACATTGAGGATGTTATCAGCTTCATTATCATTACCTCTTCATCAGCACACAGGTTTGTGATGGAAGGAGCTTCTGATCCAGTAGTCTGATGAAGATTGATTATACTTTGGCTAGGTACACATAGCAAGTTCCATTGTTATAGTGGAATGGTCTTGTTGCCAACTGTGCATTTGCACTGGAGAGGAAATAGTTGCTGGTTGCCTATAGTGATGTACATGTCTGTAGTCAAAGACCCACTGATTAACGTAATGACTGAGGAACTTACTGGCTGACTGACTGACCGACTGACCGACCGACCAACCAACCAACCAGCTAACTAACTAACTAACTAACTAACTAAGTGCATGGAACAGAGTTCGTCTTGAGAAGCTAATAAATAGTTCATCAGCTTTTCAATAAATTCCCCACATTTTATGGAACTGAAATGTTCATGTCAGTTTTCTGGACATTGATATGTGCAGAAAAAGGTGACACCATGGATCACACAGTGCACAGGAAGGTAAGCATGCATATGTCTGTGTGAATGCCAAGTTGAAATACCACACATTGAACAAGCACTCTGTTTTGCCATCTTCACACTCAGAGCCAGAGATGGCTGTGAGTAGGAGTCTGCCTTGGACTTATGCTGTAGAACATCACATGAGAACACAGCTACAGTGTCAGACAGGTCTAATGTGCTTTCATCTCACTTTAAGGGAAACTCAAACTACATACAGAGGATACCAAATCAGTGGTGTTTCTGCCATGTGCCCTAATCCACATAGAGCTAACCACAGTATCAAGATCACAGGTATCCTACCTAGAAATGTCGTTGATTTTCTTAGGCCTCAAGGAAGCAGTACACTGGACAGACCAATTTTTCTATCAGGATCACACTGGATGCCAGTTTTGATTAAGCAGTATACAGTGGCTTGAGTCAGTCCTGTGTTCTGCCACAGCTGGCTTCTTCTGCTGAAATATATGTGCCCATTAGACAAAAATATAAATTTCCACCCTCTTTTGGCTTGTAAGAATGACAGCAAAAGAATACATAACAGAGCAAAGTACCTTCATGAGTCAGCTCCCAGTTCAATGAAGGAGAAAATATGTTGCACACTGCTTTATTTGAGAGATTGTTAATAGGAGCAAGGGAAATTTAATAATGAATGCATGTTGTTTTCCATACAGCTTATGTTCTGAATTTCTTGTTCTAGGCCATTTGATGCCAAAAATCCATTCTTGGCACCAATCACGGTAAACCGGGAACTGCACAAAAGTGGAGACCGATCATGTATGCATATTGAATTTGATATTGAAGGCTCCAAGATGAGATATGACACAGGTAATGAATGCTAGTCATGATAATTAAAACATACAGTAAAACCTTTGTTTTCAAAACTGCTCTATAACATTTACATAAAATGAATTCTTGTATAACAGATTTAAGAAATTTGGGTTGTTTGGATGTTGCCATATGATATGCGTGTGAATGTGAAACAGTATTTTTATTTACAGGTGACCATCTGGCTGTATACCCTATAAATAATGAAGAGCTGGTGAAAAAGCTAGGAGAGCTGCTTGATGTAGACTTGGACACAGTTATCACGCTCACAAACACAGATGGTATGAAGACCTAGTAAAATTAGAATTTTATTTCCTCTGTGAGCATATAGAACAGTATAATGTTTTATCAGCCACTTCATTTATTCCCAGCTTCAGGAGGACACATATCTGTGACCATTTTGTGATAAAGTAATTTTTAATAAGAAATATAGTTGTTTTGTTTGTGGGCAGTACTGTTACTGCTTTGTATTGTCTGTGTTTATGAACTTTGTTGGTCCCAATTGGCCACAACCAGTTGGTTGACAAAAGTCATAAGTGCTTTTGCAGAGTGCCAAACAACATCACATGTTTGTGTCCTTCAAGTGCAAGTTCAAAACTCTTCTCAAAAGCATTTGTAATCCTTCTATTCGGGTGTTTTGCTTTTCACTGCAGAAGTTTTTTTTCTTGCCATTGTAATTTTATGCTGAGTAAGAACAGAGCAGATAGCAAGCTGTGTAGACAAATAATTGTTGGTGGTCAAGACATACCCTTTGCCCTTTGAAGGTTTCTGACACTTCAGAATCTGTATGGTCATCATTAGTAATGGTACTTTTGTTTGCATATGTAATGCTAGACCAGAAACTTCCATTTATTCTTGTACACAGCGTCTAGGCTCTTGTTATGAAGTTAGCTTACGTCACACCAATGTTTGAATTGTAGATTAGCAGAGTTTCTTCAGTAGACATGACTTTTGTTTGTCTAGAAGTTCTTACTGTTTGGTTCAAGGGTCTATAGCACTCAACATATTTTGCAAGATTTGAGATTCACTTTTTTATTTTGATTCCAAGCAGTTATTTCACAGTACTTCAGTTATAAAGATCAGAAATGTATGTTAGAGGGCAGTTTGGATAACAGATAGTTTAGTGGAAAGAAGAATTGATAAACCACACATCATAATCATCCACATAAACATTACATGTCCGAAGGCACAGTGTTCTTCATTCATTTACTTCCCTCTTTCTTGTTACACTGATCTTCAATGCTTGTCAAGTCACAGTGTGCTGTGAGGGTTATGCTGTAATTTAGTATGCCATAATTTGTTATATGGAAATGATTATATGTATTTGAATTGAATGAAAACAGGTAACTTTCTTGAACTTTACTGTTGACCTCTGTACAGTTATTTCTCCAGATAGTCACCTTTGTGCTGTACACACTATCACCAATTTTCAAGTAGGATCATAAGTGTGTCACACTGGAAATGTGCATCTTGATTATGCATCCACAACTTATTTGCCATCTTGACTTCACTGTCCAAGGCAAGATGAAAATCTGATGGTGCAAACTACAGCATTGAATCTCTGCAGTTGTTCTGGCACTTGTGTGTGGTTATCACTGTTATGTTGAAGGAGAGACAGTTCCATGTGAGGACAAATTTTTGAAAGTCATACTTTTATCTTTCCCATTGTTCCACGTTACTTCTCAAAGTTAATGGCTGCGCCAATAGGCATCAATTATGAATGCACCATGCCTTCAATGTCAGAGAAAACTGTGAGAATGATTTTGCCAGCAGATGCTGCAGGTTAGCATTACTGATGGCTGCACATTCCTCTCCTGGAACAAGATTCATTTACTGATTGTCATTTGGAGGCATGTTTATGCAGTCAGGAGCTCTGTCATTTGCACTGACATACTTATGTTACACTTTGCCATGTTTACAAGCACAGTTTAGAGTCCTCTATTGGCAGGAGTTTAAAAATTGGTCCTATGGGAAGTTGTAAAAAATTGAGGGCAGTCCAGTTTGTGCCCCTGTGTACGTGTTTCTATTCACTAAAAAAATTAGGAGTCATTACATTTAGCACCCTTTCCTATCATCCACTGCAACAAAATCTTCAAAACTGTACTTAAGAAGTTCAAATCTTGTAGCAACATCTGAATGTTATGCCCTTTTTAGTAAAAAATACATACTGAACCATGGAACCAGAAATTAAGAGTCGACAGGCTACACACAAGCAACAAAGTGGTTTGCAGTCATCAACCATGCTACAGTACAACCATCAAGAAATGGAAAATTGTTGTAAAGCCTTTGAATTGTATTAAATGCAAAATGTTTTGTAACATTCTGAAAAAGTGAACTCTGAAGTTGGGAAAACCTTATATGAGATCAAAACACTTATTATTCCAACTGATGCACACTATTATAAAAATCACAGAATGTTAAAACATTTTAAAATTATAACACTTGCTCCGACATGTTTCTGTTCACGCAGGAACCATCATCAGGGAACAGTCCTGTGCTTAGCTAAAACTATAGAGTATGGTTTTTCTGTGCTCATCAGTGTAGACGCAGTCTGTGTTATGGCGGCATATAAGCCTGTTGTGCAGGCGTGCAGTTCACAGTAGAGGCAGAGACTCTGCACATCAGGCTTATATGCCTAGACTGCGTCTACACCGACGAGCACAGAAAAACCATACTCTATAGTTTTAGCTAAGCACAGGACTGTTCCGTGATGATGGTTCCTGCGTGAACTGAAACATGTCAGAGCAAGTATTATAATTTTAAATTGTTTTAACAATCTGTGATTTTTATAATAGTGTGCATCAGTTGGAACAATAAAAGTGTTTTGATACCATAGATGCGCGGTGCAAACATGAAGATTGAAGCTTATGTGAGATATTTATGTGTGGGAAGGTTTGACTTTACTGTATTGTTTCAGAGGAATCAAGTAAGAAGCATCCTTTCCCATGCCCATGTTCATATCGTACAGCTCTGACTCACTACCTGGATATTACGTCGAACCCACGCACACACATCCTGAAAGAACTTGTTGAATACACCAAGGATACTCAGGTATGCACATCAACATAATATTGATGCCTGACTTGCAGTGAAATAGCATAACTATCCTGCTATCTGAGCTGCCCAGTAAATGCCATTTCATAGTGACTGGTGATTTCTAATCTATTTAATAACATTTATTAGAAGCATTGAATCATGTGAATGGCATAATGAAAGTACATACAAGGAAGTGGTTATGGCCTGTTTGAAGTTAATGCCCCAGCATTTACCTGTGAGGCCTGATGGAAACCACAAAAGAGCTGTGAGTTCAGTTTTAAATCTGATCTTGAGAAGTAGGAGTGCTAGTGATGCAGCTGTGGTGTTCAGCCCCTTTAAATTTGCTACTTCCATACTCATGATAATTCCAGATAGTTCTCCCTGTGATGCTGCTGGCCTTGAAATTATATTAACTTGAACTTCTTAAAATGTGGAAATATGGTTAGACTTCATGAATTAAAGTGAAAGTTCCAATACTAAATTATGATTGGCTGGATCAGTCTGAAATACCACTCTGTCTGAAAAGTAAGAGTACTGATTTTTTATTTAATTATCTATTGGACTTCCCTGAAATTACAAGTTATCTCCATCGAAGTATGACCCTTGGGAAGATACACAGCGGTTCCAACGTTTCTTCCACTGATCATAGCAGCACTGGAAGTCATTTTCCGTAAGTGTGTTTCGGTCATCGGTTACAGTTTTTTGTATGGTTTCTATCGTCCCGAAATGATGACCCTTCAACTTCAATTTCAACTTAGGGAAGAGGTAGAAATTGCACAGAGCTAGATCTGGGCTGTAGGGAGGGTGTGGAAGTACGGGAATGTTTTTCTTCATCTGAAATTCATGAATTGAGAGCGCAGTGTGAGCTGGTGCGTTATCGTGGTGCAGCACCCAGTTGTCTGCAATGTCCGGTCGGACTCGCTGGACCCGTTTTCAAAGTCGTTCCATCAAATCTCTGTAAAAGGCTTGATTAACTGTCATTCCTGGAGGTACAAAT
>JGI20166J26741_11659807_pt1 | contig 11164 bp, 7 predicted proteins | sample TergutCu122P5_FD_26741 | JGI IMG/M metagenome (IMG submission 26741) | reverse complement strand
GGAATTGCAGCAACAATTGGAACATATTAACTGCAAACCTGTGTGGCATTTGCTTCGCAGAATGTGTACCGTCATGGGCAAAGGCGATATGTTTCTCAAAAAAGCATAAATTTGGCGTCAGATTTATCACCGTTCTATATAAATTCATTACCTTTGCAACTTGTTTAATTGTTCTGTTTTTGAACAAATGAAGATACGCATGAAACTAAAATGGCTTTACCTGTTGCTGCCGGCAATTATTTTTTTCGGCTCTTGCAGTCAATTTCAAAAATTGCTAAAAAGTTCCGATAATGACTTGAAACTCAGTGAAGCAAAGCGCTATTACGCAGAGAAAAAATATTCTCAATCTGCTACATTATTCGATGACATTTCTTCCTACTACAAGGGTACAGACCACGGAGAAGAAGTGCTCTATCTGCTGGCAAAATCGTATGCAGGGCAAAACGATTTCTATTCTGCCAGCGAAACGTTCAAAACGTATGTCAAGCAATATCCGCGTGGACAATATGCCGAAGAGAGCTATTATATGATTGGTTACAGCGCTTATTTGGATTCGCCCGATGCCCGTCTGGATCAGTCTTCTACGGAGGCAGCCATCACAGCCTTTACCAATTTTCTGGAAAGCTATCCGAAAAGTGAATTTGCATCCAAAGCCCGTCAATATCTTGCGGAGATGAAAGATAAACTGGCGTATAAAGCCTATTTGAATGCAAAAACATACTATAATTTAGGCATGTATCTGGGTAGAAACTGCTATTTATCCGCTGTTATAGTAGCCGAAAATGCTCTCAAAGTTAACAGTGAAACCAAATACAGAGAAGACTTCATGGAATTGATTCTGGAATCGAAATACGCTGAAGCCAGAGAAAGCGTGGAAGCACGGAAAGCCGACCGTTACCGTGAAGTTATAGACGAATATTACACTTATAACAATGAGTTTCCAACCGGAAAATACGCCAAACAGGCTTTGACAATGTTTAAAGAAGCTCAAAATTACATAAAGAACAGATAATATTATGGATTTTAGAAAAGTAAAAGCTCCTGTCTCTACCATTACGCGCGATATGAGCACTATGTGGAAACAAACGGGCAATGTGTACGAAACAGTCAAAATCATTGGTCAACGCGCCAACCAAATCAATCTTTTGTTGAAAGACGAATTGGAACAGAAATTGAAGGATTTTTCTCCCAATGCCGATACACTGGAAGAAGTGTTTGAAAATCGCGAACAAATAGAACTGTCGCGTTACTACGAAAAATTACCTAAACCAACGCTCATCGCCACTCAGGAGTATGTAGATGAGAAACTTTATTTCCGCATTCCGGGAAAAGATATTCCGGAGGCGAAGTGATAATACACCATCATTAGATGTTACAGGGTAAAAACATCTTATTGGGAGTTACCGGCAGTATTGCAGCCTACAAATCAGTTTATCTGATACGTGCTTTAGTAAAAGCCGGCGCAAACGTACAGGTGGTTATGACACCCCTGTCAAAAGAGTTTATCACACCGCTTACATTAGCCACTTTATCGAAAAATCCTATCCTTGTCGATTTTTTTGACCCTACCAGCGGCAAGTGGAACAGCCATGTCAATCTCGGACTTTGGGCAGATGCCTGCCTGATTGCTCCCGCAACGGCAAATACCATTGGTAAAATGGCTAACGGTATTGCCGACAATCTTTTGCTTACAACCTGCCTGTCGGCAAAATGTCCGGTATTTGTTGCGCCGGCAATGGACAGGGAGATGTTTGCACATCCCGCGACACAGGCAAATTTACGCAAACTTGTTGAATATGGACATCATGTCGTAGAGCCTGAAAGCGGTGAATTAGCCAGCGGGCTGGAAGGAAAAGGGCGCATGGCAGAACCGGAGGCGATTGTTGCTGTGCTGCAGAACTTTTTTTCACAGACCAGTTTCTTGAAAGACAAGAAGATAATGATTACGGCAGGACCGACCTACGAAAAGATTGACCCGGTGCGGTTTATCGGAAATTATTCGTCGGGAAAAATGGGTTTTGCCCTGGCAAACGTGTGCGCCGACAGAGGTGCGTCTGTAACACTGATTTCGGGACCTGTTGCACAAACGGTCTCTCATCCTGCCATTTGTCGTATCAATGTAGAAAGCGCTTCCGACATGTATGACGTTGCCTGTAAGGAATTTACAGGTTCTGATATTGCTATTTTATGTGCAGCCGTAGCCGATTTCACACCGAAACAGGTCAGCGCCACAAAATTGAAACGGGGCAAAACAGAATTAACGCTGCAACTGCAGCCCACACAGGATATTGCCGCCGCTTTAGGAAAAAACAAGACGCACAATCAACGGCTGATTGGTTTTGCGCTGGAGACAGAAAATGAAGAAGAAAATGCCTATCAGAAATTGTTGCGAAAGGGGTTTGATTTAATTGTTTTAAATTCACTTCGCAATCCTCAGGCAGGTTTTCGGTATGATACCAACCAGATTACGTTGATTGATCCCGAAAATAACCGTACCGTTTTTCCGGTGAAAAGCAAGCGCGATGTGGCAATAGATATTATGAATGCTGTTGAAAAATTAGTGTAAAACGTTATGGAACAAAAGAGTGTATCTGTCAATTACCGTGTTTATCGATGGGATGAACTGCCGGTTGAAGATCAACAATTGATTGCTTTGGCAAAAGAACAGACGCAAAAATCGTACGCACCCTATTCTCATTTTGCGGTTGGCGCTGCACTCCGCCTTGAAAACGGACGAACATTTGCCGGCAGCAATCAGGAAAATGCCGCTTATCCGTCGGGGTTGTGCGCCGAGCGTACTGTTATGTTTTTTGCCAATGCCCAAGAACCGGAAATTCCGGTAACCGATTTAGCAATAGCTGCTTATGCAAATGGAGATTTTACACATGAAGCAGTTGCACCCTGTGGCGCCTGCCGTCAGGTTTTGCTGGAAACGGAAGTACGTTTTGCAACACCTGTGCGCATATTGCTTTACGGCAGAGAGGCGATTTTTGTGCTCGACAGCGTAAAAGAGTTACTGCCTTTGTGCTTTACCAAAGAAAGTATGTATTGATTATATTTCAAAAAATGAAACGGCGTTACTATTCAAATCAAATTTATTTTTTATACCTTTGCATCGACAATCAAAACCAAAAACCAAATAAAAAGTGAGTTTATTAAGTGAAAAAATGGCATTGTATGATGCCCCGCAAAAAGTTCAAGCTGCTGGAGTTTACCCCTATTTCCGTCCCATAGAGTCCGATCAGGATTCGGTGGTAACCATTCATGGAAAGCAGGTCTTGATGTTCGGATCGAACAGTTATCTCGGGTTAACCAATCATCCACGTATAAAAGAAGCTGCCATCAAAGCGATTGAAAAATACGGTACAGGATGCGCCGGTTCGAGATTTTTGAATGGAACACTCGATATTCATATCGAACTGGAAGAGCGTTTAGCCAAACTTGTACACAAGGACGCCGCTCTTGTATACGCTACCGGGTTCTCGGTCAACTCCGGCGTCATTCCTTGCCTGACAGGAAAGCATGATTATCTTCTGTACGACGAACTGGATCATGCTTCTATCATAGAAGGACGCCGTTTATCATTTTCCAATCAGATGAAATATCGCCATAATGATATGGAATCATTGGAGAAACAGTTGAGCCGCTGCGAACCGGACAAAATCAAAGTGATTGTTGCCGACGGCGTTTTCAGTATGGAAGGCGATGTGATAAAACTGCCCGAAATGGTGGCGCTGGCAAAGAAATACAATGCGTCTGTAATGATTGACGAGGCGCACAGTCTGGGCGTATTTGGGCAACCAAACGCAGGTATTTGCGAAGAGTACGGACTCTCTGACGATGTTGATCTGATTATGGGAACATTCAGTAAATCGCTTGCCTCTATCGGAGGATTTATTGCCGCCGATAACAACATTATCAACTATCTGAAACACAACTCCCGAACTCTCATTTTCAGCGCAAGCATCACACCGGCATCTACCGCAAGTGTCATTGCCGCGCTCGACGTGATGGCTGAAGAAACGTGGCGTAAAGAGCAGCTTTGGATAAATACGTACCACGCTTTGGAAGGATTTAAAAAAGCCGGATTTGATACAGGACATACCCAAACGCCTATTATTCCGCTTTTTGTGAGAGATAATGACAAAACATTCATGTTAACCAAACTATTGATGGACGATGGCGTATTTGTCAATCCGGTTGTTTCGCCGGCTGTGCCTTCCGAAGACACATTGATACGTTTCAACCTGATGGCTACGCACACGTTGGAACAAATTGACGAGGCTTCGGAGAAGATCATTCGCAATGCACGCAAATTAGGAATTATAGAATAACGTTTTTGCAAAAAAATGCGCTGCAAAGCATCTGCTTTTGAATAAAAGCACTACCTTTGCAGCGTCTTTTCACTCTACCATGCGGAAGTAGCTCAGTTGGTAGAGCATCAGCTTCCCAAGCTGAGGGTCGCGGGTTCGAGTCCCGTTTTCCGCTCAAAATATAAAGGCTTGTTTATTAGTAATTTATTCTAATGACAAGCCTTTTATTTTTCTAAAAACATGAAAGATAACTTGCTATTTTTGCCAATAATTGCCTATTGCTAATACACTCAATGTTCCTATTTCCGACCTTTTTGAGAAGACAATTGAAACAAATAAGTTTTCCTGTCCGAAGTGCGGAGCGCGGTTAATATTGAAAGAGAAGGAATAAAAAACACTAAAAAGATCTTACACATGATGTGCAGTACGAATTGCCCCCCAATTTCGCAAGAAAAGGGGTTAAAAAGAATGTGTCTTCTTGTAATTGCATGAAAATGAATAAATTACATTCATTAGCCTGACAGCTATGGGGTTCGAGCCCCGTTTTCCGCTCAATACGTAAAAGTTTGTTTATTAGTTATTTGCACTAAAAACAAGCCTTTTATTTTTGTGAAATATACAAAAACTAACTTGCATGTTATGCGGTTAAATGACTATATTTGCACTACAAATCATTATTATTATGCAATACATTGACGAATACAGAGATAAGGAAACCGTGCAAACGCTCGTGAAAGCAATTGCAAAAAACGTTACGCATCCGTGGCGTATCATGGAAATTTGCGGCGGACAGACACATTCCATTGCCCGCTACCGCATTGAAGAGATGCTTCCGCCGTCTGTTATGCTGCTGCACGGACCGGGGTGCCCCGTTTGCGTAACGCCGGTAGAGACGATAGACCGCGCACTCGAAATAGCTTCGCTGCCAAATGTCATCATGACGTCGTTTGGCGACATGATGCGCGTCCCCGGCAGCAGGGATGATTTGCTGAAAATGAAAGCTAAAGGAGGCGACATCCGCATTTTGTATTCGCCGTTGGACGCCGTCGAACTGGCGCAGAAACAGCCGCAGAAGGAGATTGTGTTTTTTGCAGTGGGGTTCGAAACGACCATTCCCACCTACCTGACTGCCATTCAACAGGCAATGCGCTTGCAACTGTCTAATTTTTCAATACTTGCATCGCTTTTTGCGGTGCCGCCGGTTATTGACGCCCTTTTGTCAGACCCCTGCAATACCATCGACGGATTCCTGGCAGCAGGGCATGTATGCGCCGTTACAGGCTATGAAAACTATCACGCGCTGGCAGAAAAATACAGCCATCCGATAGTAGTTACCGGTTTTGAACCGGTTGACATTCTGTATGGAATTTACAAATGCGTCATGCAGCTCGAACATCATTCATGGCGTGTCGAAAACGCTTATCCGAGAGCCGTTTCCGAACAGGGAAACAGACATATTACCACATTGATGGAAGAGATGCTTGAGCCGGTCGATTTGCAGTTGCGCGGCATCGGCGTTATCCCTCATAGCGGCTTGCAACTGCGTGAAAAATATGAACGCTATGACGCCGGTAAAAAATTTCCGCATCAACTGTTCAATAAAATAAACGATAAGACGGATATGCACCTGCACTGCATGGCAGGAGAAATAATGAAAGGCGTGAAACGTCCGTCAGACTGCCCCTGGTTTGGCAGGCAGTGCACGCCCGACCAGCCTGTCGGCGCGCCAATGGTGTCGTCAGAAGGCGTCTGCTCGGCATATTATACTTACTGATGTATGGTTACGATTTTCAGACAACGGTAAATTGACTTTGTTTTAAAACTGAAATCATTTAACTAAAAAGCTCTGTTGTGTTGAAAACTTATTGTTGAAAACTTATTGTTAAAAATGTCGGGTTGTTTTTGTAATATAATTAACTTTGAAGCGATGAATTTAAACGAAGCAGATGTTTTTAATGTACATGTTTTCAGCGGATTACATTGCATATATTCAGAAACGGGGATAAAAAACGCATCCCATTCTTGCAAAAACGGTTATTTTCTTATTGTTTAATCTATTATATTTTTTTTATGAAACGAACATGTAAGCGATTGGTGTTATTAGCATTTAGTTTAGTGGTGGTATTCTCTGTCATGGCGCAGGTTACAACCTCAAGTATTTCCGGTAGAGTTACGGACGGAAAAGAACCTTTGATTGGGGCAACGGTAAAAGCCACACATACTCCTACGGGTACTGTATATGGTACTGTGGTTCAATCAAATGGAACATACCATCTTTCAAATATGAGGATAGGAGGTCCTTATACGGTAGAAGTATCAATGGTTGGTTTTGAAAAGCAGACTTTTAATGGAATAAATTTAACTTTAGGTGAAGATTTTGCATTGAATGCCAATATGCAAGAGAGCAATCTTTCATTGAATGAGGTAGAAGTTGTTGCTCAAAAAAATTATACGATTAACTCTAATCGCACTGGAGCACAAGAAATTATTACCCGTTCTCAAATGGATAAATTGCCAACGCTTAACCATTCGTTGAACGATTTCACAAAACTGACGCCAATGAACAGTGGCGGCAATTTTGGTGGAATTTCGTACCGTTTCAACAATGTAACTGTTGACGGCGCTTCATTTAATAACTCTTTTGGTTTGAGTTCTGCTTTGGGAGCATCGGGCATTGAGCCAATCTCTCTGGAAGCTTTGGAACAAGTGCAGGTAATGATTGCTCCCTATGATGTTAGAAATGGAGGATTTACCGGCGCAGGAGTTAACTCTGTAACAAAATCGGGGTCGAACGAATGGCATGCATCAGCTTATATGTATGTAAAATCGCCTTCGCTGGTGGGATACAGAATCAAAGATCAAAAACTTCCGATTAATGAATTTTCAAACCATCAATACGGAGTAAGCCTTTCGGGTCCTATTATTAAGAATAAATTGTTTTTCTTTATCAATGGCGAGCTTGACCGCGTTCAAAATCCTATAACATATACCACTGCAAATTCGATACCTACAACGGCAAATTTAAGCGAGTTGTCAAATTTTTTGCAAACAAATTTAGGCTACAATCCCGGAAGTTTTGATGTTACAAAAACTCAAACAATGGCAAACCGACTTACAGCACGTCTTGACTGGAATATTAACCAAAACAATGTGTTGAGTTTGAAATATTTCTATTTGAAATCATATAACTCAAACAATCCTTCTACATCCGGCGCTCCGAAAAATGGGCGCGGACCTAACGAATTTGCAATTCCATATTCTTCTACATATTATCGCACGAATAACAATTTTAATATTGTAATGCTTGATTTAAATACCAAAGTGAATGATAAAATGAGCAATTATTTCAAAATAGGTTATTCTGCTATTAGAGATTTCCGCGATGTGGACGGTGGTTTTTTCCCACAGGTTGACATTTTGAACGGCTCTTTTGATGCCACAGGAAAACTTGTGGGCGGCGACCAAGCCTATACAACTTTTGGAACTGAAGCGAACTCTTATAATAATATGCTGAATACAAACATATTCCAACTTCAGGATAACTTTATTATGAATTTTGGAAATCATCAAATCACGGTTGGAACCCAAAGTGATTACCGCGGATTCAAAAATGGATTTTCTCAAAACTATCCCGGGTCATGGGTGTTTAATTCAATTCAAGACTTTGAATTTAACGTTTTAGCAACAAAAGATTATTTGGCTGCGCACAATAATGATATTACAGGTTTTAATATAAGCAATTATAATCCTGTTACTTACGGTTTTCCAACAGGAGTTACAGGAAAACCAAATTCGAGTGTAACCGGTTATTCTACTTATCTTCAAAGTTATGCTATTGGCGATAATTTCCCTTTTGCTTATGTAAATGTTTATACAATAGGGCTTTATGCACAAGATAAATGGACAATTACAGATCGTTTTAACCTCACTTACGGACTTCGTGTAGATATGCCTATTTTTACTACTAATTTAGCAACGAACGATGCAGTAGCTGCTGAAACCTATCGTGACGGCATAAAAGTGGATGTGTCGAAATATCCATCACCTCACCCGATTGTATCACCCCGTTTGGGCTTCAATTGGAAACCGCTTGCCGACGGCTCTTTACAGGTCAGAGGCGGTACAGGCATTTTCTCGGGAACTCCGCCATACGTGTGGCTTAGCAATCAGGCAGGAAATAACGGGAAATTATTTGGAAGTATCAGTATTCCCAGCGCATCATCGCCTTTGACATTGAACAATTTAGGCTTTACAGGCGACGTAAATACGTATAAACCAAAAGCTGGTAGCCCTACGCGGGCAGACATTGCGGTTACCGACCCAAAATTCAAATATCCAAATCTTTGGAAAAGCAATATCGCCGCCGACTATAAGTTCGATGGCTGGATTGCTACCATTGAAGTTCTTTACAGCAAAAACCTGAATGATATTTATCACGATAATATTGGCATCATTCGTTCTGATAATTTTGTAAAAGATGGCTCAGGACAAAATGCACGACCTTTTTATGGTTACTATGATGCAACTACGAAAAAAAGTTTTATGTATTATAGCGATATGGCAAACAATATGGCAGCAACAAATAACAAACCGGCTGCCAATAATGTAGTGATGCTACGCAATACAAACAAGGGACATTCGCTTTATACGACTTTGCAGTTGCAAAGAACCTTCTATGATGGAGTATTCAAAGGTTTGTATGTTAATGGTTCGTTCACCTTTGGAGAAGCAAAAAGCGTAACAGACGGCTCATCGTCAGTAGCAACTTCGGCTTGGAAGTATCGTCCGGCGCTTGACCCCAATGCACAAGAATTGGGTTGGAGTTCCGGTTCATTCAACCACAGACTCTTATTATCAGCAAGTTATACAATAAATTGGAGTAAAAACTATGCAACCAACTTTGGCTTAATTTATCAGGCATATAGTCCATTCCGCTACTCATACACTTACAATGGCGATGCAAATGGAGATGGGCAGACAGCCAATGACCCGATTTATATTCCAAAGTCGCTTGACGAAGTAAAAAACAACCTTGTAGCAGGCGATTTTGGAAGCGTTGATGACGCTTGGACTGCTTTGGACAATTTTATAAAACAAGACCCATATCTGAGTAAGCACAGAGGGCAATATTCTCAACGTAATGGTGGGTCAGCCCCTTTTGTTAATCAAGTGGATTTGAGTATCTATCACGATTTGAAATTCTACTTCGGTGGTGAACGCTCACATACGCTTCGTTTCAGTTTTGATATTGTGAATTTTCTTAATCTGTTGAATAAAAACTGGGGTGTACAGCAAACAACAGTGTTAGGCAATCAGCAATACCAATTCCTCACTGTAACCCAAAAACCAAGCGCAACAAATGATTATACGCTACAATATAAAATGAATAAATATATTGGCAGTACCCCGTCAACCGGGCTTTTGACAAATACTTTCAAAAATTATATCGGCAACGATTCACGCTGGCAAATACAGTTTGGAATTAAATATATTTTCTAATAAATCATCTCATTGTTTACAAACCCAGCCGTCCAAAATGGACGGCTGGGTTTTTGATGCAGGTGTTTGTCTGCCTTACGTCTCTTTTTTCAAATCTGCGTTTTTTCACAATTAAACACAAAGGTCGCAAAGAACTATCACAGAGAACGCAAAGATTTGGCTATCAGCATTTTTCCTCTGTGAACGTTGTGTCTTCCTTAGTGTTCTTTGTGGTAAAACAGATTTTTCACACAGCCCCCTTAATGAGAGGGAGTTAAAAGGGCTGCAAGCCCGATATATGTCAGGGCAGGGCAACGCCCTGTCACAAATTGGCATCACCGCAATTTGCGCCCTGACGGGGCGAAATAAATGTGTATATTGCCCCATTAGGGGACAAAATGTTGGTAGAAGAAATCACATTGCGTACCTGCCCCCGTCCCGTCAGGGATGGAATGTGGTAAAAAACAAATTTAAATGGCAAATATATATTCAATGATAATCACATTCCGTCCCTAACGGGGCAGATGACAGCACTATTTTTCCTGACTTTGACTATGCGACACCCAAAAGCAGATTACCCCTATTCAGAATTTGATATTTCAGGCAAAAAAAACAAAAAAAGTCATTTATTGAACTCTCAGTGCCTCAAAATCGTTTTGCGACACCCAGTGTCAAAGTCAGGAGTTCACAGAGGAAAAATGCTGATATTCAAATCTTTGTGTTCTCTGTGATAGTTCTTTGTGACCTTTGTGGTAAACGGTTTTTTAGTTTTCACACACCTTTCTTCGGAGAGGGGCATGGGGTGGGGTTTCCCTACATATTCACCATTTTTCGATAATTTTGGGGAGTTAAATTGTGTTTGGCAAGGAATTGCCGCTGAAAAGTGCGGACTGTGCCGAAGCCGATTTTTTCGGAAATTTCTTCAACGCTAAGGTCCGACTGTTCGAGGAGCGTCACAGCATCTTTCAGCCGCAGATTGTTAATATAGTCGGTGAACGATATCGCGAAGCAATACTGGAAAGCTTTAACAAACAATTCTCTGTTAGTTCCCAGACGCTCCACCAGCATATCGCGCGTGAGAGCAGAATTGCGGTATATTTTGTTTTTGAGCAGGGCATCGCGAATTGCGATGCACAGTTTATCCATTCGGCTTTCGGGGTAGACGCCATCTTCGGCATTTTCTTCTCTTTTTCCTTCGGTAATAAAAGAGGTTTTGGCAAGCATCTCATTGTCGCTCGCTTCCTGGTGCGCCGTGAGCGCTTTGATTTGTTGCGCTAAAGTGCGGTTTTTGCGCTCAATTTGTCGACTGTAGTAAATCCATATTGCAAGCACAAGCAGTAAAAGTATGCATCCGCCGAGCGCAAAAAGGAAAT
>JGI20166J26741_11659696_pt1 | contig 11165 bp, 14 predicted proteins | sample TergutCu122P5_FD_26741 | JGI IMG/M metagenome (IMG submission 26741) | reverse complement strand
CCCTCACCCCCTTCTAGTGCAGAGGTCTAAAATAGAGTAGAGCTATACCTCTACTCTCCCTAAGGGCCTTCGTGGCCTGTGAAAGGGTGGAACCTACCTATCAATTTGTAAACCAAGAAATTTTGTATCCACTGTCTCTTCTATATAATTTTCTTTAAACTAATATGTACTGTAGAATGTGATGAATTCTTTGTTATGAATTTCATTATATTTATCTCAATTATAACTAAATTATAATCAACAAACCATTTAATCATATGGGAGAGAATTAATTTGACACCGAACAAAAATATTCAAAATTTCTACTTGAAATTATGACACAAGTATCATCAGCAACCATGATAAGTGGGTCCCTGTCACAACATGGCATGTCCTCAGGTTGCTGATGGAGGAACAGCCTGCAATATGGAGGGTAGCTGTGAATATATTGAATAAGCAGTGGCATACAGTCGAAAAGGGGTGGTCCTTCAGCTTGGAGTTGGGTGAGGTGCTAACAACTCCTCACCATAACAACTGGAATAGTTATGAACATAAACAGGTGCCTCAGACCTGGACTGACCCTTTGGTACAACTAAACCAATGGAAAAGGGACATGAGGTTCAGTACAGGGTATGTTAGATAGCCTGTATAGGTCAGGTTCCCTTACAACAGCAGCCAGGGAATTAGCAAGATATAAATTAGATTTAGTGGGTGTACAGGGGAGACAAAGGGGGGGACAGCAAGAGCAGGGGATTATATTTTTTTCTATGGAAAAGAAACATAAATCTTCAATTTGCATCAGGATTTTTGCACTCCACAGAACAGTATCAGCAGTGAACAGAGTATAGTTTGTTAGTGATAGGATGCCATTTATAGTTCTGAGAGGTCTCTGGTGTAATATTATTGTTTTGAATGTGAGGATAAAAGTGAGAGGGACTATTTTCAAAGTGACAATTGGGAATGAGAGTCTGCATCAGGATAGTAATAATGGTGTTAGAATAGTAAACTTCATCACATAAAAAAATCTGGTTGTTAAGACCACAATGTCCCCACACTGAAACATTCAAGTACACCTGGACCTCTCCTGATGGGAAAACTCACAACCAGATTGATCACATATTTTTAGACAGGAGATGGCATTCAAGTATACTTGATGTATAGTCTTTCAGGGCAGCTGACTGTGAAACTGATCATTATCTGGTGGTTGCAAAACTTAGGGATAGATTGGCAGTAAGTCAACCAGAAGTGTAGAAGTTTGATGTGGAAAGATTTGATCTCAGGAAGCTAACTGAGCTGGAAGTTAGGAAACAGCATCAGTTTAAGATGTCAAACAGGTTTGCAGCTTTGGAGAACTTAAGTGATCGCAAGGACATAAACAAGGCTTGTTAGAACATTAAAGAAAATATCAAAACCTCAGCTAAAGAGAGTCTAGGTCTGTACAAAGTGAAGCAGCATAAACCATGGTTTGATGAAGAAGGGTTACGTTTTTTTAGATCAAAGGTAGCAGGCTAAGAAGCAGTTGTTACAGGATCCAAACCAAAGCAATGTAGGTAATATAAACAATGTAAGACATTAGGCTAGCAGACACTTCAGGAACAAAGACAAGGACTATCTGAAAGCTAAAACTGATGAACTTGAAACTAACGTAAGTTAAAAAATATCAGAGACTTGTGTAGGGGCATTAGTGACTTTACAGAGGGTTACCAACCTGGAACTAATATAGTAAAGGATGAGAAGGGTGATTTGGTTACAGACTCCAACAGTATTTTGGCTAGGTGGAGTAACTATTTCTCTCAACTTTTCAATGTACATGGGGTTAGTGACGTTAGGCAGACAGAAATAAATACAGCAGAACCACTAGTATGGGTGAGTTTGAGATGGCAATTGGAAAGCTAAAAAGACAAAAGTCACCACGTACTGATCAGTTCCCAGCAGAACTGATTAAAGCAGAGGGTAGAACAATTTGCTCTGAGACCCATAAATTTATTAATTATATTTGGAATAAGGAGGAACTGCTTGAGGAGTGGAAGGAGTCGATCAATGTAAAAATGTGATAAAAGAGATTGTGGTAATTATAGAGGCATATCACTTTTCACATGTTTATTTATTTATTTAGTGGAGTGTGTAAGTTCATGATTGTTTCATTGCTTACTAATCTTGTTCTCTGCTTTCAAGGAAATTTGTTTATTACTGCATATATATTTTTAATTGTGAGAATTTGAGCATCATGGTCTCATAGGCCATGTATTATGGGAGATATAGAAGATAACTTTTTTCTACTGTTATCCACATATCAATGGCAGTACTTGATTTATTTTGAACTCTTTTTGCAAAATTAACTGTTTGGGACAGACTGTATGTTGTTAGTAATGAGGCTTATTGTTTTTTTCAGTTGATTTCAATGAGATAAACTGTGTTTATGTCCTCAAAAATTAAAAGTTCCATTTTAGGTATATACAGATGTTTCAAAGCATCATCTAGATTCTTTATAAATTGATTAGAATCTCTGTAGGCACTGTAAAAGCTTAATAAAATGAATTTAGATGATTTAGTCTCTATTTCAACAGCATAAATTTTCAAATTCTTCTCTTACAGTTACATTAAATATTAATTGTGCTCAAATACAAGTCTTCACAAACAAAAATATACAACCCTCCCTTCTGTAGACTTTGATGGCAGCAGAAACTTGGTCCTAATATTGAGCATGGTGATGTGAGATGTAGCAGGTCCTGTTCCTCCATGTGATGCTCACCAAAACAAAGTACATGGGGATTAATATTATGTATCTCTCAAGAATTTATTAACTCATCACTCTTGCTTAGCCCCCTAATATTTTGATGAAAGATGTGTAGCGAATTAGTTGAATCTAGTTCTATTGTGGTTTCTAAACTCTAGGTAATTACAATAAATACATTTTAGGCACGTTTGTGCTTTTGCTTTTAAGCCAAAAAAGGTGAGTTTCTTGCACTGATGATAACAAGAATACTGCTAGTACTTGACACATTTTATCACCTGAACTCTTAGCAATAAAATCTTCTTTTTGCCTTGCGAATTTAGATGCAGAGCATGGGTTATTAAGTCTTCCCTTTGAAAAGATGTAGTTTCAGTAACACAAATGTGGGACTTGCCACACTCCAACAGTGCCTGATCAAGCCTTAAATTCACACCCCTAACCTTCCTGTTTATCCAAGGCTTGTCATGCCTCCAGAAGAGTTTTACAAATCTGACATTCATGTTATTTGAACTTTCTGCAGTTAAGTTGATGTCCTTTTCAATTAAGCAATGGCAATTTCTATGCAGGCTCTTTCCTGGCCCTCCCACTGTAATAATATGATCTCAACTGGTAAGGTCATTACCAAGCTTCCCTGGTTCCTCAATGACATTAGCAAGAGGTGCATTGGGCTTAAAAATACTTGTGATTTTATATTCAGTGCCCAGGTGTTCTTTGAGCATGGGTCCAATTTCCCTCCCACTACTACTTCTCAGTAAAAAAATCTTCCTTTTCTGATTTTCTCTCTCCCCAGCAAGTGGCTTTACTTTGTTTTCCACATGCTTCAAGAAACCTGTGCTACGCTGATCAACATCCAGTACCCTGACTCTGTTGCTTAGCTTAACGTGAGGTACATCATCTGCACAGAACCTACAGGACCCCCGGACTTCGAATTTTTCAGCTTAGACCAATTACATAAATCATCTGAAATGTCCTGATCCTTAATTTTACTGCTGTTGTTTCCACCTCTCAAAGAATTTATGATTATGTACTACTGTATACCAGAACTCCAGAACATTACAGTTCATGTTTTTCCCATCAAAGGCATCAGAAAATATGGAGTTTTTACATTTGGTACTACTTGAATTTGTAAGAAATTCTTGAGTAATGAAACTTAATTCATTTGGACTCTTCATTGCTGTGACTTCAGTACACAGGTAGATAAAGATCTTGCAACCTGAAATGTCGAATGTTCACAAACTTGAAATAAACTGGATACAACCAGGGACAAATTTAACATGCTCTCCATCCACTAGGCAGAGTTGCTTAGCTGCAGAAGGATCCAGCCTTGGTCAGCTTACAAACTTCCTCCCATATGATCTTCAACTGCATTAGCAACATGCTGTCTGGACACAACTTTAATTGTACTGGCCTGCCATCAAGGGAGGTCTCCAGCTTCCTTTGTCCTATTAAGGATGGCCTGGAACACATGACTACTCTGGGTGTGCACAACATCCCCTGTACAAGTGTTCTGATCTACACTGTGCAGTATGGCTAGTCTGTCAAGAACATGGTGGAAGAAAACCACCAGCATGTCCACCTTTGGACAAATGGATAAGCTGGCTGTGGCAGAGCACAGTTTCAAGAGGGAACATCACATCTACATCCCCAAGAAACCAAATACCACCACCAAACACCATTACTTGGTCCATACCATCAGACAGGCAACTGAAATTCATTTCCATCCTAAAACCAACAGGGATGGCGGCCTAGTCTCATTCTCCCCTGAGACAGCGGAGAACAGGCCTCCCCCCTCATGGTTACAAATAGCCTTCTTCAGGGCAAAAAACAGCATGAACATCTCTTTGCAGGTCCACATGCATCCATGTACACTCCTGTCCCTGTCAGCTTTACAGCAGCCCTACCCTAGTTTTCTATGAACTACATCCTAGACCACACTCCCTCAACATCCTATCTCCATAAACCCATCACATTCTGAGGCCCATCACTTGGTTTCTGAACCTCACACCTAACCACCAGATATGGTTCTACTAATGCTTTGTCCAGTGCAGAGAACCACCACTTCCATTGGCTTGCCACCCCCATTGTCCTTACCTATATAATACACCTACATTTACGAGTGCAACTACTGGTCTTCTATTGCTTCACCCTGAAGACAAACATACTATGCAACTCCAAAATGTTTGTACCTATTTGTTGTCACAGTGGAACATACCAGAAGACTTGAATCTTCACTGGCACCACTGTGAGAACCTCGAGTCTGACAATGAAATAAGTCTTTCCTTCAGCTTAGAAGTCTTAATGAAAAAAATTTGAATACAGTACATACCTGGCCACATATGTGAACATGCTTCTCCCTCTGTTATGTTCTTTACATTTTCCCATTCTATTCTGAAATCTTCAATCTTCAGCTTTCTACCATATTATTTGATAACACGCAGAAATACTATTCAACCTATTTTAATGAAAATTTAAAAATTAATTTGAACACTTCATGCCTGACCACAACCTTGGATGTCTGAATTATGTACTCTGTTCTCTATTCCTTTGTTCTTTGCAAGATGGTGCAGGATGCAGCCTACTCTGCATACAGGCCTAGTCATTTTTATTTTCACATTAGGCTTTGTGATAGGAAACAGGGATATTGTGCATATTTTCATCTGTATTAGCACAAAGAAAACAACCGCTAATTAAAGAGAAGGCAGGATAAGTCTCAAAACTTAGCAGGTGCATGGGCAGAGCAAAAATGAGGATGAGGAGCTTTGTGGTGCTTAGGCCAGGGGAGTATTAATGGTGCTCTAGTAAATGCAGTGATTATAAAACACTGGATATGATCTGTGAAGATGATTATGAAAGGCAAAATCAGGTAACTTATATTAGGATAATTGTTTTTACATAAATATAAAATTGCCTGATATATAATTCCATGAAATCACAGGCTTAAAAGTGAAAAAGTATACAAAGCTCTTTATTTGATACAGAACTATAATCCTGTGTGTATGCCTCCATATTTTTGCACTTATGTTGGTTTATTTTCCACTAAAATTTGCAATGTCATAGGACTGTTTTAACAGGCTTCCACATGACCAAGCTTTGTGTTAATAATTTCACTTTACACAAACATTTGCCATTCTAGTATATCTCTCTTCTGTGTTTAAAAAATTCACCATAATTCACTGCACAGCATATTGTTAACTTCACCCCTTAACATATATAAGTTGAGGCCAAATCAGATAATATTTTTGGACTGGTCTAATCTTCAGTGTAATAGTTTATTTTATTTACTTATTTATTTATCTTTGGTTTATTTAATAATGCTGTCAGTGGCTTAGACTGTTGCCCTGAATTGTGTGACAAGTGAATTATGAATTGTCAAAGACAGGGAAGATAGCCCTCATGACCTAAATCTAGGTACCATCAAATACTTCTGACATGGATGAATGAGGAGAACTATAAGAAACCTTGGGCAGCACCATCAGTATCCAGACAGCTTCAGCAAGGACAGTTGGTTTCCCACCAATATTAATAGCGGACACTTTCAAAACATAAGTTAGAATCGTTACTACTTGAGCCAACTTGCTTGGTTGTGATTTTCAAGCTGTGAAGTAAAGCAGTATGCTTCAGTCTCTACACTTGCATTACCCAAACTATGTAAGCAGGTTACCATCTTTATTGTAACTTTAAAACTACTGCTGCAATTTGGACATCTCATACAATACATTAATTAAATTAGAATGCACTGGTTTTCAGTTACCTGCAGGAAAAATCTAGTCAGATTCAGGTAGATATGGAACTATTTTAGTGTTTGCCTAAAGAGGATGAGGGAAGCAAGGAAACTCCTCTATGACATCATTTTGTCTTGACATAAACATAAGTAAAGAAACCTGGAAATCGTATGAAGTGAACAAAAATTAGTATCAATCAATGATGGATACTGAAATTTTATATAATAACTAATCTTTGAAAAATACAGCCACAAAAACAAGGCCTATTTCACCATTCCTTAGTTCAATGTCAGCCTAACATTAATGTTGATACTAATGCTCAAAAATGACATACACCATTTCACTAGGACCATATGCCAAATGTGCAAAATTTGAAATATCTTAAGTTTATATTGGTATCACAAGTGAAAGAGAGTAATCTGCAAAATTACATCTGCTGCAAAACAGAACATTTATCTACCTCTGCTATAATGGAAGCATTATGACGTGCAGATGCTCTTGTCCAATGATAAAATGTGTAACAGGGATCCGCAACATTGACAAGAAAGCTTTCAGGTCATCACTGAAACATAGTACAACTTTCTTTCCCTATGCAACAGATTTGGCAGCAACAGAAAATAACCTACAGATAAAGCCTGTGACCCATTTTAACACTTACTGGGAAGAGAATGCATCCCCACCTGTCACAATTTATGATTTCATAACAGATACAAATTTTTCACAATCTTCCATGTCTAGTTTTATTCAAGGGTTAGTGCAACCTGCATCATCTTATCAATTATTAACAGTGAAAACAGAGAGGCACTCAGAAATTACAGGCAATATGTTAACATGATACATTTTAGAAAGTAGGCCCAAGAAGGAATCAGCACACTCATTCCTCTACATATGAACACCAGAGTTACAGCCTGCACATTCAAATGGGGATCCTTTAACATCATTAATATTTCTTGGTTCAAGAACTGAACTAAACCACACACATTAACCTAACAAACATATTTACTTATACAGTAACAACAAATGTAATTATGTTAATGAAATGAGTTAAAATTATATTCTGTAACTGTACAATGTTCTACTGTTTTATTTTATGCTATCCATTTTTCTCCTATTTTCACTAGGAGACATGTAGTAATTTAGTATTATTTGTACAGAATGCGCAATTGTGAGCCACTTCAGAACTTACTAATAGGTTACAGGCTTTCTGTTCATTGATACAAACGCAGTTCCCATTAGATATCATGGAGAAAAGTAATCCATCCTTTGGTATACATCGCATTTGTACACAGAAGAACAACTGTATGCAGTTTTAATTTGCCATTCATACTTGTGATAAAATTAATTAATTTATTATTGGTTCCTCTCATAGCCTTAGAATCATTTTCACAAAACAATGGAAGTCAGATACCATTACTACTGCACACACTGCTATTACAGATTCTCCAATAAAAATATCCACTTCTAATTCATTTGGTCCCTTACTGCATACTGCTGATCCATTCTCAGATCCTTAATGGGCAGCAATGCAAAATGTTACCAACATTGCACCTGAATTTAAAATCTGTTAACATAGTTTTGCACTTGGAAGGAAACTGAAATTCACAAGCAGTCAATTGAAAATTTCTAGCGTACAGCCATTTCAATCCCAGGTTTCTGCTGTGACTGGAGCACTGTTCAATTTAAATGCCCATTGCAGGACATAGTTTTACTTTTTGTACGAAAATGATATACATTTAATGGGGCAGTGCTATCCCCCCCCCACACACACACATATGGATGAAAACCCATTTTATTGTGCCCCATTAAGCAATGCATGTACAGAATGATGCATACCAAGCCCATTTCATACTGCCCATGCTACACACAAGATATTTTATAAATACATTTTTTGATCTGTATTTTACATTTGACAAAATGACCAAATGAAATCTCTCTCACCATCTTTCACTGGTGTTCCAGCTATGTGTCACTTTGTACAACTCACCAAAAACATACAGTATGAGTATGCCACACTCCAGCACAGCGAGAATTAAATACTCTTACTATTATCACTAATATGCAACACCTCGCGCTACTTTTTAGCACCTTAGTTGCTCTTATACAATAAATCTCCAGATTAAAACTAGAATAACTGCTTAACTTGTGGAAACTATGCACTACAGCTATTTGTTTAAACCTGCAAGTTGTCTCTTAGTAACTCACAGGATAAGTTTAGTTAATTTTCAATTCAAAATATAAAGCACTTTATGGTTTCTTCAAAAATGACCAAGATGGCAAGATCACTGAATGCTATATTCACATGATGGTCACTTCAAATCATTCCATTTACATTCTGAGAAGACTAAAATTTTGCAACAATCTTTTGTACAATTTTGTGAGATATGATGCAACTTACAGACATTCCTGAAATTATGAAATGCACATTGCTTTTCAGAATAGTATACATACAAATTTCCAATTTCATTTTTCCTCTGTCACCTTTTCTTCACACCCACCTCTCCCTGACATTAACCTTTTAAAGACCGGCATTTGCATAAGTGAATGCATTTAGGAAAACACCCCTAGAAATTAATTTTATATATTTAGACGACAAGAAAATTCACTGCAGTTTTAAGACATGCTGCATAATCTTGGTTTTACTTTCCACACAATGCAATTTATTTCATAATTTTATCTCCTTCTGTTCAAGTAATATTCACAGTTTTCATAAACCATGTGTTAAAATTTAAATACCAACCCCAGTATGATAAAGGTTAAACAATCAGAAGTTCCTTGCACTGATAACAATTTTGGATTATTAGTTCTTTACTTTTTTAGCAAAGGATATGTTAACAATACTTTTGAACATTTCCTGCAATTTTAAATTTTTAACCCAAGAATACAGAGTCTCAACTTAAGAGACATGACGACATACATTTGACAGAACTGAAGTAGACTTGTGACCATATTCAAATAAAATAGCCTTTATGTTTCAAGTTGTTGCCAATAGAAGGCATGGTAACATTTTATATCTGAATTCAAGGCGAGTGACATGTGAATTTAGCAACTTATATTGCAGCTGATAAACACAAATAAACATTGAAATGAACAAACACAACACAAATGACAACACTGCAAACCTGAATAGGTTGCATAAACACAGTAGCAGGTCATGTGAATGCCAATATAACAGGCAAGAATATTCTTTTTGCACCAGCAGTAATTCAAATTATCTTCAGTCAAGTTGTCAACTATAAGCAACCAACCAAGTCCTGCACCAGACAATGCAAAAAATATACAGCATATTTGTCGTGTATTACTTGATGGCAGCAGCATCTGTAACTTATGTAGGTCCCACATTTCAAAATCATACATATATGAAAATGAGATTACCAACAAACATCTCTTATTTTACTGGCAATAATGACAAGCACTGTCTGAAAATAAATGTTTCTTATATCACACCATACATAAAATAAACATAATGGGATCTGATGACTTCAACCACTTTCACATGTGGAGGTACTGGAATGAAATAGTATGGGCAGGAGTTACGCTGATGATCCCTGTGGCTTTGCAGGATGCAGCAACATCTCAATCTCAGACAGAATGTTTGTCAGTAGCACTTCACAATTGCTCTTTCCCTCACAGCAGACCTTAAGATCATTGCCACTATTTGCAGACTGTAACAAAACACAAACATCACCGACACTTAGCAGTACCAGTCCAAACCACATCAAGCCATGATACATGTATACCCCATGCACCACACCCCAGTCCATAATCTGTTACACCTTACCACTCAAAACAGTTGCCACGTTTATATAACAACACAACTCTCCATCACCAAGTACATAAATACAGACAAGGCATATCAACATAAACTACAAACAGAAATGGCCTTGCAATCATAAAATTATATTCATAAATCACAAAGATAACTAGTATCCTAGGACAGTCAAATAAAGAATATTTAGACATTCTGGACAAACAAAGAAAACACAGTGTATTTGTGAATCATTATTAGAAAATGTGCTTATTCACTCCGAAATATTAGTAACCATTTATTCAGTACATGCAAGTTGACATATTAGCAACCGTCTATTCAGTACTCTCAAGTCTAAATATTTATAACTACTTATTCAGTACTTGCAAGTCTAAATTTTAGTAGCCATTTACTCAGCTCTCACAAGTTTAAATATCAGTAACCATTTATTCAACACCCGTGTGTCTAAATATTCTCTCTTTCTCTCTCCAACGGCACTACAGCCCGGGGTGGGCCTTGGCCTCCTTCAAGAGTTTCCTCCATCCTTCCTGGTTTAGGGCAACTATTGTCCAGTTTCTACACCCTAGCTTTGCTGCATCTTCCTTCACTCCATCTTCCCAATGCAGCCTGGGTCTCCCTCTGGGGCACTTTCCTCCTGGCTCACTGTGGAGGACTCTCCTGGATAAATCATTGTCATCCTGACATATGACATGTCCTGCCCATCTCAATCTACTCAGCTTGCAGAATTTCACAATATCATTCTCACCACAAATTTGACAGAGTTCTTGGTTAGTCCTAATTTGCCATTTTCCCCCATCAATCACTGGGCCATAAATGTGTCTAAATATTAGTAACCTTTTATTCAGCACTTGCAAGATTAAATTTGCGTATTCACTATTATGCTTTTCAAACCTTTTGACAGTACTAACCCTCAGGTCTCTGCAAGCTCAGGAAGAATTAAAAAAAAAAAAAAAAAAAAAAAAAA
>JGI20166J26741_11659585_pt1 | contig 11167 bp, 2 predicted proteins | sample TergutCu122P5_FD_26741 | JGI IMG/M metagenome (IMG submission 26741) | reverse complement strand
ATGGACATTAATACCACCTACTACTGATATGGATTCTTATTGGAAAATGATTTTACCGGATGCTTGGATACAGTCATTCGATATACTAAAGGATCAGTTGGTTACATTTTCTGACGCGCAGGTTCAAACCGCTTTAAATCAAGCTGAAGGTCAACCTAATGGCTATACGTTTAGTCGTGGAGAGTATTATGTGCAGGATCCATTAACCAATGAATACAGAATTACTAGATATTCTGGCGTTGATAAAGTTATGTATGTTACACCGAATGTTGTAGAACTGTATCTAAAAGCGTTATTAGATAAAGGTATAATAAATGATCAAAATCTTCGTATAGAATATAAAGAAAAAGCTAGAAGTAATAATGTACTTAAAATAGCGTCTGGTGAGGCTTTAGACGGTTTTGATAGTATCCTAACCACTTATGGTAAAACAGTTGGCGTTAATACGGTAGATTTTCCAGTTTATGCCCCAGAATTAGGTCCATTAGATTTAGCTGTTGGTCTTAATAATTGTTACCCCTTAAATGTAAATTTAATTGGAAGCAATAATTCTGAGGATGCTTTAGGTAAACGCTATACTGTGCAATCAGATGGTGTTATATGTAAAGATACAGATTGGAACAATATCGACTATTTTTATAATGAAAATTTATCTACAATGGAGGCCTTGCGTTTTATTGAGGCTGTGTTACGTCAAACTGAACGTGATATGACAAATGAAGAAGCCAAAATCATCACTTATAAATATGGTGCTACTTACCTGGGTGGATTAACTTCGCGGGATCAACAAACATTAATGTATCTTATTGCAATGGGTGTAATAGATTTTGAAAGTCCGGAAGAATTATCCATGATATATTACCAATTGACTACAAAATTAGCATTAACTTTGCTATATCGTGTTGCTAATCCTGCGGCTAGAAAAGATTTTTCTAAAATACAACTTACCGACAGTGATAATTTTTGGATGACAAAAGGATATGGTGCATTAGATCAGACAATTTATCAGAGTAACGATGATGTTTTACAGACATTAGAAGGTCCTGATGGAACATTGCTATTTAATCCAGTGCCAGATGTCCCTACAGTACAGGTAGTAGAAACTGATGCACAAGATAAGCCTGTTGCTCCAGCTAGTATGACTACAGGTTTAATAAACTCTCCTTATGCTTCTCCATTCGGTGCTCTATCTAATCCTGTTCAAGATGTAAGGACTAAATGGTATATTGTTACTAAGGATTTTGATACATTGTTTAAATATACGTGGAGATCAGATGATACAGTGAAAGATTTTACAAAACTTGTATTTACTGACGATTCATTTTTGGACCCTTTTGTAAATAATATACCGGGACTTAATGATGAAATAAAGAAACAATTTATCAATGGATCTAATCCAAGAAGGAGTATAAATTTAGGATCAAGTTCTTCAAATGATGGCTCATTAACGGTATATTATGATGCTGATAGGAATAGATATACAGCAGATTTTCGTGTACAAGCGCCCACATCTGATATGGCAATATATTTTGTAGATAAAAATATAGGTCTTAAAGTCAATACCGGTACTGAAGATAATCCAGTATACTCTAAATCAGCTTGTAACTCAGTTACTAAAGTAAGCGAAGATGGTGGTGCTCAGATAATACTTGTACCAGCGTCTGCTTTTTCTGGCGCTAATTCTGAAATAAGGGCTATGGCAGACAAATCCCTATATAACGTTAAGACACAGACTAAAGCCATAATAGTAAAAGAGAATGAGACTGCTAATCTCGCTTTGGTTGGCGCGGAAATAATAAAGGGAGACGACTTATTAGTTACAGTAAATGGGGTAGATTATTATAATTTTGAGATAATCAAAGCTCTAAGTGATAATGTATATCCTTCGGACTTAGATAAAGCTGACGTTTATTTGTGCAATAATATTGGTAGAGATTGGCCTACTACAATAAAAAATACTCAGGGTAACATATTACCTAATAAAGCTTATGTAGCAGAAATTACTTATAGCACATATGATCCGGACGCATCTGGCAAATTAGTACCAAATGTAACAAATAAAACTGCAAAATTTGTAAAACTAAATAGTTTATCCTACGGTGATAATATATTGGTGCAAAAATATTCTTTAAAATTTTCTGATACACAAAATGTTAATTATGCTATGATTGTTGAGTGGAATTTAGTGTTACCTAATGCTGTAGCTAATATGCCCGGAGTAGAAAAATTAATTCCAGACAATGAATCATTAAAAATGTCAGATATTCCTGCATTTTATTATACTAGACCAGATAATGCAGAATTAGCGGACTGGTGGGATAATAATATAGCTATAAGTAATGCTATTACAAAATTTCTATATAGTTCTACTTATACTGATATGCAAAAATGTGGGTATCTTGTCCCATCTATTAAGGTATTATATGATGATCTTCGTGGTACCGATGGTGTGGAAAGCGCAGTTAGAAAAGATCTAGCACAAAAATTTGCAGTAATGGGTACTTACCTCCCATCAGGTTGGATATCTCGGTTTTTGGGTCCTGATAATAACTATAACTCAATTAGTCAAGGACAAGATATGTTTCCGAGTAATGCGGACAACAAATATTTTCCATGGAAATCTGTACCTTCAAATTATTTTCCATCATGGATTCATGTCATGTTTAACAATTGGGCTGGATATGACGACACGCCAGGTTTAGGTACTCAGATTCATGGAGATGGTTATGGGGATATATCTGAAGGTGCCGTCAGGTTTAACGGTACTCTTTGGAGAGATAAACAGATGATGGGTCAACGTACTATGTCATTTAATAGAGTTAGGTGTCCTGATAATATTGCTGGTGGTTTTTATAGTGTATATCATGATATTGATCTAAAGAAAATGAATATGCCATCTGTGGATTATATTTTGACAAAAAATGGTGATATTTATCGCGAAACTAGCGAGGGTAGTGGATTGGTATCAGTAACCACTTCAGATGGGAATAGAATAACTGATATACTTCAAATGGAGAATACTGCTAATGATGTAGATAACAGTTCTAATTTCTTGCGTAATGTGGTAACATGGAAAGGAAATCAATTATATTTTAATCGGGTAGATGGCCAATATATGGAATTTATTTCTTTGGATCCCATAGAAGGTGTAAGTGATTCTGCGGGCGGTATGAAATATATGCTTAATAATGATCCAAATAATGTAGTAGATGTTAGTACTTATGCGCAAGGTATTTTGAATGACAAATTTAAAGATAATGATGGTAAATTAAGAGGAGTAGATGAAAAAACTATTGTACCTAATCAATTGCCATTAAAATATTATGAAGTTGGTAAGTATTATCTGATTTGTGATGTGAAGGCAAATGGGGATATATCTCAGTTAGTTAAAGTATATAACGGTGACACAGGCTTAGATTCACCTATGAGTTTGCAAGCTAAAACAGCGATGATTTATTATCCCACTATTAGATTAAATTTTGCATATTGGCGTGTTGATTCGAATAAAAACATTGTTAGAAGGGACACTTCTGCTATATTTTTGACTAATAATATTTTTGATGCAGGAGTTAATACAAGCGTTATTGACAGCGTCATTGCTACTAGTTCAGGTCAAACAATTATAGATGTTAATAAATTAACTAACGGTTCTGTAATTACTATAGGGGATTTGATATTTGTTAAAGATGGAGATAAATTTGTTTCTGCACCCGTAAAATACATTAGTAATTCTGATAGAATAGAAACTAATGTAGATTCCCAACAGATGCAAGTTATTTTAACAACTAATCTTTTGAAATTATTGCAAATAGCAGTAGATTTACATGGTAGAACTTCTACTGTATCTGCATATGTTAAGCAGGGCAGTGTAACTCTTGGGCCATTTGAAGATATTGATAACTTTGGGTGTACTGAAACAGGAACTCTTATATCTGTACCTCAGCAAGATAGTACACAACTTGTACCATATCTAAAGCAAGGAAATAAAGATGCAATATTAGTTAATTCTGGTACAGAAAAAAGTGATAGTGTTGTGTATTCCGTCGCATTTGAGGACGGATTAATAGCCGTTCCAATTAATGAAGCCGATAGAACATACAGATTGCTTAGTTCTGTAACAGCTTCCGGAAGTAATGTGTATGGTAATATGCCATATTATGCAGACGGATTACTTAATCATTCATATGACGATTTGGCTATAAAATTAAATAAAAATGCATTTGAAACACGCGTAGATGCGGATTATATTCGTCAAGTAGATACTGAAGATTATAAGAAATTACAAGCAGATGCTTTTAGGCATAATGTGAGTATAATCTTAGTTGTAGTAGGTGCATTTGTAATGATAATGACTTGGATAGTTTATTGGTTATTACAATTACCCGTTTTTAGGTATTGGTGTGGTATGATAAAATATCCAGAAGGAAACATTAGATTTACTAGTGGCCTTGATATACCAAAAATACTTACATTTGGTGTAATGGGACTTGATAACGAAGTAGCACTCAATAATGTTATAAAGCTATTTTTACTTGAAGCTCTTGCTACAACTATTATTCAGGTGTTTATCTATAAAGGTTAATTGCTGTACATGTAGTTTTATATTCTGTCGAATTACTATTTATGTTAACCCAAAATCGAAGTTATGTAAATATATATTATAATAATGATAAATGAAAATACATATTCGTTGTGAGTGAATGCAAAAGCGCATGTAATTGTGTGGAATCCGACTATGTACCGGGAGTGGAACCGTATCGTAGGGATGTTTAGGTGGGCGCGTGCTGGACAACGAATTATGCTGATATTAACTTGCACATTACGGTCGACCATGTTTGAAGTTGGTATCGTAATTTATCATTAACCCTAACGTAGGGATTATACGGATTTATCGATAGCGATATTCCGTGCGTTCAATCAGAGTGGTTGCACTTTTGATGTGAATAAGAGGGTAGGGTCACGTAGTTGATGCATACCGGAATGACCGGTTAGTTGTGTCAGACGTGTTGGGAGTTAGGGCAGATTTTCGGTTTGTTGATATCTCTGAATACCATTGCTTATCGTGGTGGTTTTGTGAATGCATTTTGCATAAATTCAGGGATTATAATACCGTATGTTCTACGGTGTAGGAGGAACAAATGAAAAGTATATATGACAAATTCGAGTATCTTAATAATAACGTATTTATGCATGATAGTGAATATCTATATAAGCGTAAAGCTATAATAAAGCAAGCATTAAAGTCTTTTTATAAGTCTGGTTTATTGTGTACTGTGGGCGCCGATTTAGTGTTTGATGATGATTTGGCTTGTCCGGATATTAGCGTATTTGCGGAAGATAATAAAGAAGCTGATATTCGTGCAATTGTCGAAGTAGTTTTTACACTTTCTGATCTGGCTAGCGTGGAATATAAGAAACATCTATATGAGATACGCGGAATAAGCGAGCTTTGGATTGTTGATCGCATCCATAATATGCTTGAAATGTTTGTTATGAGAGATCATAAGTTCGTATTATGTCAGAAACTCAGTAATGGTGTAATAAAATCAAACCTATTTCCAACAGTAAAAGTTGACGCTAATTCGGTGATTAAGGCGAATTCCATGAGTAAATTTACATGGTATAGACTTGTAAATGGATTGTTATCTTTAGGGTTGTTAACCAGTATTTTGTTAGTTACACTTTACATGTTTGGTAATTTTTAATTGTTGAAAGAGAGATGATGTCGAGAATACTCGGTACTTTTATGACCATTGGTCGAAAATTATTAAGCCGTTTCCTCAAATAGAGGAACGGCACATTGTTTTTATATAATAAAATCTACGGGAGGACTTTATGAAAGGTAAGAAATATATACCGTTGATCATAGCACTTTTGGCTTTTGTTGCTGTGTTTCAATTAAGCCTAGTTCCCGCATTGGCCGCTGGCGGCGCTAGCACCAGAATGACTGGTGGATTAACGGATTTATTCAGGATGGAAGGATTTAAAGGTAGTTGGTCCGTAATCGATAAAAATAGATGGGTTGGTACGGCAATGAATTGGATTATTTCATTTATCAGTTTATTGGGGCTTGCCTTACTGATCTATCAGCGCTTAATTACATTATTATATTTGAGTAACAGACCGCTTTTTGACAGAGTTGATGAAATTAAATCTTCTTCTATGGGTAGTAGAGAAGGTGGTGGATTATTCGGACTCCGTGATTTTTATCGTAGTTTGTATGACGGAAGGTCAGGTTTCAGCGGCTTTGACGTTGTAATTGGCTTCGCTTATTCGCTTATACCAAATATTAAAGCTTACTCAGATTATTCACGTAATAGACCACAGAGACAGCAATTTACTGATGATGATGATGCGCCAAAATATATGCTTAAGGTGTTAGTTCCTACAGTAATGATGGTATTCTTTTTCTCTATTGGCTTCTCCGGAACCTTAGTTAAAGCTTATGCTATGTTGAGTGATGCTATGTCTGCCGCGGCGGATTATGCTGTAGATCAAGATCTTGCACTTCAAGTTAATAAATTGCTTAGAAATGGTCCAGGTTATCAATTTACCCTGGGAGCTAATGGTACTGCAATAGGCGCATTACAAGAGAGTATTGCGCGTGATATATACGCTAAAACTTTAACTAATTATGACGAAATAGATGCAAATTTGAAGTTGATGTTAGGTAAAAATGTAGAACAATATGTACATAATGTTCTTTTTTCAACGAATCCTTCTGCTTATCCTACCAGTGCTACTGCTACAATGGGTGATGATAACTTTGGAGATATTGGTACTGCAATACCCTTAAGTGGGAATGACAAGGCTGGAGTATATGATCACTTGAAGGCACTACTTGATAATCCACCACCAGCCGATGGTAACACTGATCTGTACAATATTTACAATGAGGATGATGTTAGAGCTTTAGAGTGGAGTGTTACTCCTGATTCCAATCCTGATCAGTACGGTAAAATGCCTGTAATACCGATGATTAATTTAGTACCTAAGAAAGATTCTAATGGAAATGATGTTGTAAATCAGCCAAATGCTTCACGTATTGACGTGCTATATATACATGTTACTTTAACTAAACCTATTAATACTGGCGCTAGAAACATTTGGGCACCTGGAAGTAATGCTCCATTGAATGCTACACCCACGCCTACAGGACCGTAAACTAGGGATAGATTAGGTTATTTAGTTTAAGTGGCAGGGGTAACACCCTGCTACTTAGCTATTAGATAGATAGTTTTTATAAGGGGGTAATCATGCTTGGTACGGAAATTACTTTGTGTATTCTTTGCTATTTTTATATGTGTAAATACTGTATATGCGGCTACTCCTCCAGAACTACAGTCTAATGAGGGATATAGAAGCGAAATACGTCAAATATTTTGGGATTGTGATAAGGCATGTAATGAAAATCTATCTTCTTCTTACGGTGCATATTGGTGTTTTGCAAAAATAATCAAGACTATGAGATATTATGTATATATTCATACTTTTAACTTCGTATTCTCTTCATCGGAATTAGATGGTTTAGATAAACAACTTTTGGATTCTATGACTATGTATAGTTCTAAATATTCATCGCAATCTTATAGTCCTAAAATGCCGAATATTAATGTAGCACTTGATGTTTCAACTATAACAAATTATTTAAATAGTAGTGCTTGGGAACAACCTAAAGATTTATATGATTATTTGACTGGTGGTTCAGATAAGGATATATTAACTAGAGTAACACAGTATGCATATCCTGCGGCATTAGCGGCTGAGGCTATGCAGGGCCAGGTCGCTTTTACTCAAGAATTACAAGGATTCCCATGGAAAGATACTTTTGGTGATAATGAGATTGAACATATGATAGTTGAATATACAGGTCCCCATAGTCCAGTTTTTGATATATCTATTCCTACACAGTTACTTGCAGACTATGATTCTAAAGGCATAATATCAATGGCTAAAGGATATACCACTGGTGGTTCCCTTCAGTCAAGTATTAGTGTTAAAGAAATTCCTGATTTAGTGTCTGTCTTGTCTAACGCAATTAGAAAGTCCGCTGGTGTAGGTAGTTCTACAGTTTCTGCTGATCCGAATGATCATAGTGCTGAAGCTTATTTTATGACCAGTGATGTAGCATTACAAAATTGTTATGTAGCTATGATAGCAGCTACATCAGTATATGTGCCATTTCGTTCACATATAGGTGATCCAGAATATATAGAATCGCTGAGATTTATTGGTGGTAGGAATGGTGTCGATACTACCACATCTTCTCCTACTACTGGCGACAGATTAGTCAATTTATACAGCGCGATTAGAGAATTTAGAAAACCATTATATGCTATTGACGATTCAAGAACATGGTTTAATTCTGAAGGTGCTGACTCTAAAATTTCTGGAACTTCGTATGATCAATATTATGGCAATGCTAGTTTGATAAGTGTTAGTCAATTTTTAAAAAGTATTGCAAATAATCAACCGTTAGCTCTACTAACTGTCCGAGGTACTTTTGAACAGAGTACTTTCGATTCAAATTCTTGGACTTATTATGAGACTAACAATCTCTACGAGATGCAACCGGGTACTAGTGGGCCTGTTTCTCCAGATTCTGTAAATACTTCTAAAAATGAAACAAAAACACCTGCTACAAGACAAATGTCTAATGCAAATTTCAGTAATGTAGTATTTGAATTTGGAAAATATCCAGGTCCTCCGAATATGACCAGACTTCTTATGACCAATATTTACCAGTCTTTAAGGAATACTAAAATTATTCAGGATATGACTGATCATTATTTATTTATGGATGTTATTGGGAATATTGTAGATTCTACAGGTTTAGTGATTTTACCTGCGGCGGCAAACCCAGTATTTTATAATCAATCAGATGGTAGGAATGGTAATTTAGCTGGCGATGGGTATAATCCTTATACAGCCGCTATGTTGAATAATTATCCACAAATGGTTACAGATGTTCAAACAGTTGAAGCAGCTTCCGAAACAGATTTTGGTAAGATTTTAATCATGATAGATAAGTCTAATCCGAATTCACTACTTGTTCCAAATGGACAAGATATACCTCCAATTACAGACATACTTGATAGCTCTTTAATCAGTACTGTAGAGATGGGAGGAAAACAAGATAAATACTCATGGAATGCCTTATCATTGTATGGATATCCAATTAAAAGTAAAGACGATCTTAATATATCTGAAAATGGTAGTGCGTTGACTTTAATGAAGATTAATACGGATTTCCAGGATTTTGGAGATAATACTAGGTTGTCATTCTTTACCGCGTCTAATTCTAGACCGGCTAGCATAGTTCAGAGATATTCCGAGGGAAATTTTACACAATTTCCTGATGGATTTACCCCTTATAATTTGACACTTTTCAAATATAATCTAATTAGTGTGACAATACAGCCAAATCTTAGTACCCAATATCCTGCTGTTATATTACCGTATAGTGTTGCAGAAGATACAGATTATACACAAGCAAAAGCTATATCTTCTAATATGTATTGGTTTTATACTCGTGATAGAAATACTATGGAATATGGAGTAAATGCTAATCAAAATTTGCGACTGAATTTTATTTATAATAATATTCTGATAGAAGGTTTAAGTGGCACTAAATTTTCAGAAAGATTTGAGAAATCTGCAGATTTAGCTTTACCTATAATTACAAATCCATTTTCTGATGCTACTACAAGTATTGCGCGCTCTCTACTTACATTTTCGCAAGGTTTTGATGGAGTATTGGGCATACATACCGCAGGTACAAATGCGTTATGGGGTGTGTTAGTTGAAGCTGTAATCCGTTGGTTTTGGGTAATATTATCTATATTGACTATAGGAATAATGATAAGATTTAGAAGAGATGGATCTTTTGCTAGATTATTTATAATGGTACTTATGATAGGTGGAGGATTGTATTTTTATACATATATATTACCAACATACCTCCCATATTTCTATAATTATGCTCTATCAAATGTTACATCCGCGTTATCATATAAGGCACTTTTATATAGTGCTGAAGATTATAGTAAGTTATACTCTACAGGGTCATTTGATCCATCACAAGATTATTCTTCAAAAACATGTTCTATAACCCTCTTTAAATTTACAGATGAAAATTTAAAGAGATTTGCGGATTCTAGGAATATTCCTTTGGATAGTTTTATTTATGGTGGTACTGTGGTTTTGGACCAATCTAATGGTTTGTACCTTACAGGTAATGAATTACGTATGAACACAGATGTTTTATTCTATACTAATCCGATAACTGGAAAATATCTTATAGATCCGATATCAGGAAATATGACATACTTTATTACTGCCAATAAAACTGTAACAAGTCCGATGGATTATTATAATATATATTATCAAGTTGAGGCTGGATTTGTAGATACATTGAATAATTTTTTAAAGGTGTATGATATACCGAGAATTAGTGTGGATTATGTTGGAGGTTCGGTTAAAGATTCTTTCTTGATCTATAGTTGGGCTAATTCTACCCCATATTTAAGACCATATGATTTTGATAAAGGAAATCTTGATTCTGCTGAATATGCTAAATTGGTGGATGCTTTTCCAAACCCATATGATTTCTTAGGATTAGGAAATATAATAAATAATCCTACTCCTGAAGACGTTGCTACATTATGGTATAGGACTATGATGTATAGCGGCTATTATGATGATGTAGATGGGCAGGCTAGAAGGGATCAATTAGTATCTTATGTAAATACAGATACGCGGATGTTTATCAATAGTTTTACTCCATTTATGGGGATGGTATCTGATGAAAATCTTATAAAGATAATTTCGTTACAAGCAACGATCGATTTCAACAATCGTATATCGTCATGGGGTGATTGGGCATATCCTGTGTCGATGAATGTAGAAGAGTTGAAACTTGGTGATGTATTTGTGAATAGTTTGGTGACCAACGATCGATTATTTTTACAACATGATGGCGATATAATTTCGCAAGTTTATTCTAATATCGGATCGTTTGGTTTATTGATGTTAACTATCTTATTATTTACCGGCACACTAATAAGTATAGTGCTCAAGTACGCTATACCGGTACTATATATAGCTTTAGGTTTATTAATGATTGTGAAGGCCTTCACTTCAAAATCACTTGGGTCATTATTCTCTG
>JGI20166J26741_11659474_pt1 | contig 11168 bp, 10 predicted proteins | sample TergutCu122P5_FD_26741 | JGI IMG/M metagenome (IMG submission 26741) | reverse complement strand
CCCCCCATTTCTTTATTTTCCTGAGGCTCTACATGCATGCCAGCCCTTAATTTGTAGTCAAATGCAGACCGTATTGCATATTTGCAAGTATCTTCAGGCTACACAATGTTTCACATTTAAGGCTAACCTTAACTTGAGCTCACCTATCAGACACGTGATCAACAACGGCTTTTCGCAGCTGGCGACGGAGGTCGCGAGTTTTGCGACACATGTGATCGAGAGCTCGCTCCAAGCCTTCCCTCTGCTCTTTGGTTCCAACCTGCAGCACAGGAAAACTGTTCAGTGTTCAAACAATGCAAGGAGACAGAACAACATGAAAACTTGAATAGTATCATAAACACTGAGGACCTTCTCCACCATCACCAATGCTTAATATAATCACAGTGTTTCAGAAGCTGTTTCCATCCCCAGGTGATAAACTACTAATCATAAGAAACAAATTAACAACAATATAACAGATACCAGATACATCATCACAAACCACAACTACCGAATATATCTAAAAATACAAATTCCACATATGCAAACACCCCCCCCCCCCCCCAAAAAAAAAATTTAACAATGAACATGTCGTCTATATTTTGGTCAATTTATTTCTTAGGATTAGTGGTTTATCACCGGAGGATGTAATCAGTTAGCTTCCGAAACACTCTGATTATGTTAAGTATTGGTGATAAAAAGTCCTCGTCAATTTTCATGATACTGTTCATGTGAGACCACTGTCAAGAATGTACATGTTACACTGAAGAAAGCCTGTTTTTCAGTGTGCAATAACAGTGTTTCCAACTTTAGTAATGACCCCTCCCCCATCTTTATCTGCCATCTCCAACATTCGTTTAGTTTATTATTTTTCAAACAAGAAATGCATTAATAACTAATAACAACTACATTCTTCTAGGAGTTTCGGTCTGCAGTGTGAGGTCAGCAGCAACTATAAATTAATCATTACAAAACTTACTGACCCAATTCTGTGCATAATTTCAACCACAACACATAATCATGCAAACAGTTTTCAAGATATAATATTAAAATGACACACTGCCAATCCACTTGTAATGGTCAGTATGTCCAATATTTTTACAGGAACAAGTCTTAGCTATATTGATGATCAACATCCACACCACCACCAGTAGCTCATTACTGATCATCATCAAACCGATAACTAACCACTGCTATTGTACACGAGTACAAGAGCAGTGGTGCAAATGTTACCACCACACAAGTTTATGTAATCACCATATTGGTATTATTATGGGGTGCCCTCTGATGACATGATGCCACACCAATAATCATGAAAATCTGTCAAATGTTTCTGAAGTCATTAAGGGGAAACAGAAGTAGGGACAAACGGATGGACAAAGAGATGTGTTGGCTGTCTTCATTACAAATTAATAAAATTAAAACAAACATGAAATTATTGTAACTGTCTGTGTTTCCAGGTAATGCTAATAAAAGTCATATAAATTACAGGTTAACATGAAGAATCACCTGATGGTTACATCTAACCCGTTCGGCTAGTACTGTAACATATACACAAAATTACCTCTAGACATACGGTACAATGGATGACCAGTTGTGACAAAGTGGTTGTAACTCCTTCATATGTGGAAGGTTCTTGGTTCAGATCTCAGCCCACAGACTGTCTGTCCTGACAGGTTTATTGAAGAACACAAATGCTGAGGCACTGTCTCAAATTATGCCATGACAGTTTCCTTCCACACCCTCTAAAATTCATTTGCCAATTATCCAATAATTCGACACCATATAATCTCAAACATAGCAAAGTGCCATTAAATAAATCACACATTAAAAACCACATTAAACCGCACAATTCATACTGCCAGTACTTTATGAGATTCACTTTTTAATTTGACATTAGATGAAATCAGATCCCTATGTATTTCACACATTTCATTCTTACATGCAGAAGACACAAACAAAAAACTTTGTCACCAAGTCTGAAAAGAGTACCGATACAGACAGAACGCAAGCAGGGACACTGGACACAGGTTGTATTTTGAAAAGGTCCAAAAGAACTGCCACACGATACTTACTGCTTGCCACATGACCTTGCAGTCATGCACTGTGACAAATGGGAGGACTGGTTCATGATAAAAGAACATCAGCCAAACATGACACATGAGTTTGAAATATGTGATTCAAGTTCTGTAACTGATGACTCACTTTGTATAAATGTTGTTTGTATGGAATTTAACAAAAAAATATTATATATTTAGTAACAAATCAATAAATTAAAAAACAAGAGGTCTTTCATTACAAAGTAACTAACCAGCATGTATACAGATTCTCAGCTTTTAACTGGTCATGCAGAATGACATTGTGTACAATGTGGCATTTTCATAAACTCTTACACTAAGTCTCACAACTATGATAACTTCATAAAATATTTGGAAAAGGATGATTTATGTGATGAAATACTGTAATGATGTGTCTGGATATAAGGATATCGGAACATAAAAAGAACACATACAAGATGGCACAAAAGTCACTTGACATGGCCTTTCTCTTGTTAGCAGTGGGTGTGAAATGACTTTTGTGCCACCCTGAATCATAACCCTGAAATTAACCCGCAAGCAAGGTACTGCACACTGAAGACAAGCCTGAAGTTCCACATCTTGAAAAACCAAACTGAAAATGCAGCATTTCATCGTATTAGCCTTACAATAAGCTACAATGTTGAGCTACTATGAAGGTATGCTCAATGTATAATACAGTTCACCATTAAATAATTACTGCGGTTACATCATCACGGATGCAGTACAATGGATCTCCACCTTCTCATATAGAACTTAAATAGTAGTGGGGGGGGATTCAGGACACTGCCACAGAAACTATGGCATGACCTGCAAATTCACACAAGCCTTACATCTGTACTTCAATTTCATGTTCTATCTTACATGTTTTAATAAGATGTTATCAGATGCAGTGTGTTTCAAATAAGGTGAAATCAAACTTAAAAACACACGTTCAGAAGGTCAAGAAGAGAGAAGTTGAAGAAAATCTTCTTGGATATGACACTGTGTTGAATCACAGATAGTACTGGCATTTCAGTGCAGATTGCCACCACCACTTCAGGGTCCAAACCCCTCCTGATTGTTGGAAACGTAACTAATAATCAACATGACATGTCCTAGAAGACTTCTTCAGCACTGCTGTGCAGACATTGAGATGTCACATCACAGAAGTTCCTCTGAATGCAGATCAATAAATGAATTTGTAATGAGTTATGAGAAAGTGTGTTAATTGGAGCATCCTGAATGATTTCTTTCAGTATTTCTCAGCATTTAAAGTCATGGCTTTCACATCCCCATAGTAAGAAATCTGAGATTTAGGTCAGGTGATGTGGGCTGCCATCGCTGTCGACACACTTCCTCCCGCTGCTGCTGCTACCACCACCACCACCACCACCACCACGGCTGCTACTAGCACTACTACATCATTTGCAGATCTACATTCATAGGAATTTTTTTTCCTCATGATTCCATAAACAAGTGGTTGTAGGTTTAACCCTACCTTTCTGAAACACTCTGTATTTATTATATAATTAATTAATTAATCAATAAATCTTGTACTATAATTCTGACCATATCCTCAGATGAAACAAAAATTGTGGATATGATAAAGACTGGGATGTTACAGTATTCAATCATGCCCATCTTAAGATGGCAACAGTTCAATTATACACTTCAACAAAGTTTCATTGATATATGACTTATTTAACAAATGAATCGTTATACCAATACATAAACCCAAAAATAATATCCATTTATAACATTTTTGGTCTGAATCTGGACCACTTCCTCTTCCAAATACATTTTTAAGCCACTGGGCTAGAAGACTGCACCAATTATCTATCAAATATTTCAAACAAGTAACACAAAAAACAGTACTACTAACCACCGGTAAAACGATACAAAAACACACTAAAGGCATTTCGAGTCATATATTTAGTTCCAAGTCATTAATAAGCACAAGCAGCAGGGTATGGTTTACATAAAAATATGATTATGTTTTAAGATTTAATGTGTGGCATGTATGTCTGATACATGAAAAAACTTTATCTCACATGACACTGGTTACAAGCACAGGTATCTTGAGGAATGCACCTTCATACATCAGAAATATTAAAGACATTTGTTGTGTTAAATATAATCACAACCCCACATAAAAAGATAAGTTACCCCTCTCCATGTTATAAAGGCATAGGGGGAGCAGAGACATAGCTCCACTCATTCTTAACGTTGGCACTAGATGAAGGTGAGTGGTTAAGTATAGGCCCTGGCCATTTTACCTCCAGAAAGAACCTCCGTACCCATTGAACAGAAGGCTGGGTGGGTCCTAGAGCCAGTCTGACTTTTGGAAGAGAGAAAAATCTCGCCCCTTCCAGGATTTGAGCTCCAAAGCATGCAGCCTGTAGCACAGTTAGTATACTGTGTTACAGATTATTGGATTTCAGTTCTTTCAGCAACCTCAAAGTCATTATCAGATGATTAATGTGAGATTTTGTATAGAGACTCTGAGAACTTAAGTGACAGTATGACATGAATTACTGAGGTGCTGGCCCTAATGTTTAAACATTAAACAAGGTATGAATTAAAATAAGGCATAACGAGCATAATCTCAGATTTTCACAGCATCACAGATAAAGAGTAAAGTCTTCTGAGATATGACACAGTGTTGCTTGATATTTGCCAACATTTTGAGGGCATTTGTTACCTCTATCTTCAAGGTAATCCAAGAAGACTCTCCCCAGCAACCAGTACTTCAATTTATGCGGTGCTTTAATCCCAGAACACTTGAATCATAACATAAAGGCTGGCAAATGTGAGTACAATTAATGGCAATCCCAATATAAAAGCCAATTCACATTCAGCATTAATATAATGCTTGATTCCATACTGAAGCACTCCGGTTCAAAACCAGAACCTGCTGCTTGTGCTGCAATATGTAGCTAGAAACTGTACATTCTATAGCAATTAATGTGTGTTAAGAGACGCACACAAGATTAATATGTAAGCGGTGCACTTCTAGATAAATCACAGGCTGACAGTATGACAGCAGTAGCCTTACCACACCATGCATCACAGGCAATCTCCATATCTTTATTGTTTGCATCTCAATGCACTGTTAGATGAGGTAATTAAGTAGAAGTATAGGTTTCCTTAAGTGCACAAAAATGATTTATTATTATTTGCAAATATAAATTATAACCAACAGTTATCATTTAAGTACAACACATAAAACCAAAATCCTAATTACATTACAGAATAAACTGCAGATAGCTTATATAGGCCAAAGCATGTTGTAATAAAGACGATCTATTGTTATAACCATCATATTTTCATACAATAATAATAAATTATTGTTGTGCAGATAACGAAACCTACACTTCTAATCCCCAAGTCTGTGAAATCACCAGCATATCTAAAGGCAGGTGAGTGTTAGCAGTCTATGCTTGTGACAAAGGGTGAAAGAAGAACCAGGACTAGATAGTGCAACAAAAGAAAAGTGTCAGTTATGAGAACAGGACAACTATCCAAGACTATTACAGGGCTGAATAACTGCCTAATATCATAAAGTCACAGGTCAACTTCTTAATAATCTGTTTATGGAACCCTTCTAAAATAATGGAACCTCCAATGAACTTACGGAAACAAAAATGACAGTTACGTATTGAAATTAGAGTTCAGACACTTTCTTTCAACCAAAATGGATCATAAATCTATTCATAAAATAGAATAAAATTCCAATGTATGAATCAAAATCGGAATCCAACGATTCATGATATCAAAATATTCAAGAAAAATTACTGTAACAAAAAATACTCTCTTATCATACCTCATATTATGACAGCCATAATGAAATCAGCTGGGCAGAAAAGAACAGTTTAAAATGTGAACACTATGGTTCCTCAAGTTAACCATGAGAAGAGGGTACTGTCACAGATTATTTACCACAATTCCCAGGCCATAAAATGCATTTATTTTCCTGACAAATACTGTAAAAAATTCCCCACTGTCTTTTGGTCCAAAGGTACATCAATATGACCTTCAGAGGTACTGAAATTTCCACGTCTGCTGAAGGGGTAACAGCGGTTATCAAGTGACTCATCCTCGGAGGGAGAGAAACAAAGCTGCACTGTGTCTAATTCTAGGTGATCACTAGCAACCAGTGATTGAAAGTTTATTGAAAACAAATTTGTTCATAGAATGTGTCACAAATAGGGGATGCTTTCATATACTAGAAGTTTAAAGATAAATATGGTAAGTATGCAAAACAGCACAGTATAGGCTAGTTGAAAGGCATTTTGGCCCACTTCTGCTTAGAAAATGATGCCTTAACGAGGAATCAAGAGGAAAAATTAAAGAAGTAAGAGAAGAATAAACCCACTTTTTGTACGCACACTGCAAAATGTCCTGACTTAGTAGCAGAGGTGAAGAACTGAGTAACAAGTCAGAGAAACTACAAAATTTCCATGTCTACAAAAATGATCATTTTTAAGGAAGAAGACTGTGTGGTTGCACTGCAACGATGCTGACAACTTTTCGATATCAAAGCTTTAAACAGAGATAATGAATGTGAAACATGAGACAAATGTCAAATCTTTCACAAAATGTGCAATCTTTAATTCACTTTATAGTAATACAGATTACATAGCAGTTAAAAAGAAGTGAAATTTTGGACAACAACAACAGTAATTATACGTGTGGCAGCTGTGACAAAGTTTTAATGAATTCTACAATCAGTCCCACTGCACTGCCGTTGAATAAGTATGCGTGCATTTGACCCTCAAATGTGTGTAAAATATTTTTTCCCCTAAATTTCCATTCTAAAATCTTCATGTGTCTTACAATTTGGAAAATACAGTAACTAATTTTCTGTCAAATCCAGCCCTACACCAGCATTTCTTACTTTTCTTCAGAGAGCATCACATTAAAACAGTGAAGTTCTATCGGAATACAATATCTAAGTTTACTGTACAGGCATGTACATTTTTAAAGAAACCATATTTCATCACATAATTAACATATTCAAATTTGTCATTAAATCAATAAAAATAAATCTCATAAATGTCATGTTTTCATACTTCCATAACAAAAATGAAAAGTTTCTTCACCATATTCTGAAAAGGCTAGCAGCACGTATAAGATACAAGCTCGTACAACAAGCAGAAACATGTATGTGGCACGGTATGTGAGAATTATCATCATTGCCATGCTATATGTGGCACACAAATGTCACTGAAAGAAACTCTGTGTCACATGGCATCATGACATCTGTACAGAGACACAAGATTAGGAGCCTGTTGTAAATATTATGAATGAATGACTTTGTACAGCACTTGATAAAATAAGGTGCCATAAAATGTATTGCAACCTATTAAATAAACGAAGAGTTACAAAGAAAACGATGGTATCTTTTGTTACAATTTAACCCTCTGGCACCGAACGATGACTATGACCATCATATAGTGCCATGCTCAGAAAACTGAAGGATGACTAAAGTCATCACCAAGAACATGTCATTTATGGAACATTCTTGCACAGCCTTCAACTGATACAGTACTCTGTTATATGTAGCTGTCTCCACTCAAGTCCGATGGGAATTGTCTTTATCAGAATGTTCCCTCACTACCCCCTTAAACCCCCACATTTAATTCCAGTACCAAAATGCAGCAGGGGGCATCCAGAGTATTCAGGACAGGTGGTATCAAGTTTACAAACAGATTACAGAGAGGCCCATTGTTATAAATCTTCACATACAGTACACACCAAGATTCTGAACAGAAAAATGGAAAGGATGTTTGTGAATGTTGTGATGAAATACTGTATTAACATTTTGCTCCTGCTACTTTGACAAAATCAGGAAGTAAACATAATAAAACTGTGTAAAAAATGTCATTTACAATTTGAATACTACCAAAAGCTGACAGCAACAAGAACAAGTATTTTAAGTGGAATGCTTACTGGTGTTGCCCATGAAGAGATGTGACAAAGAATAGTACTAACTGTTAAAAGATTACTTAGCTTTCTTGATAACCTTTGTTATGACTGGTCAACAATGGCAAGTTAAGAGCCAATGGCAATGATAACAGCTGAATGAAATCTGCTCCCACCCTTTGCCACTACCCTCCTCAGTGGTTTCATCTTTTGGTACACATTTTTCTGCTCCCAAACCATCCAGCTGATTATGTAAATTGCAATAAACCTGCTTTTATCTCATAATTTCTAACACTTTCTCATGATCAGTGATAAAAAAAGAGAAAATAACCACAAACCTGAAGTCGAATATAGGAAACTTCATAAGGCACATTAAAATTCTCACACCTCTGCTACAAGAATTAGACGCAAGGTAACAGAACAGAGTTGGTAGCACATACCATAACTAGAGTTAGAAGCACAATAAGAATATCAGAAAAGTAGACACATACAACATATGTGCAAAACAGTGCATACACAGAAGAGGCTGTACAGTGTAACTGCAACTATCTAAAACACTTGCACCAGGACTGCCAGCACACATCAGTAGCACAATCGGGTTCATATTTACCCCGCGTTTCCCTCCCCTTGCAGCTTGTAACTGGTTTAGACCGGGGGACAAAGAAACAGAGGGAAACATAATAATAATAAAGGTTACATACATCAATACAGAATTTGCCCCTTCATCTGCTGAAGTTCCACAAAAGTTTCATGGGACATTGCTGATCACATTACATGACTTGACTAATAAGATCACTTCATTTAGGCTGGGTGTTTTTTCAGACATACAGTTCTATTGTAGTGGCATATTCTATGCAGGGGAACACTAAACCACGTGTGTAACTGTAGGTCCTTGGATGCTTTGTTTCTGAGCTATGGCCCATTTTAAAATATAAGTGCCAAGGAGATGAAGCAGCTGTATCCTAAGTGTATGCTTCCCTCCACCAGAACCACCCCTCTTACGATGAACATGATGATGCAGCTCGGGATGCAATTTAATGTGACTGCTGCTGTACGAGTCCAACTCTGTGCTAAACATGGGCAATGAATATTCATTTACAGGGATGGCCAATCAGCACATTATGTCTGAACAAGCACATGGTAACAAAGCTGCAGCATGTTGTCTTCACCAACACTAATTTGTCGGCTGTCGAACTGCAGTCAGAAAAAAATATTTTCTAGTGTTGACTGGTGCTTCAGGAAAGGACACAAAGGTTGAGAACTCCTGGTTTAAACCATCTCCACATTAACTCTTCCCAAAATATGTGTGCTCAGAATTTAAAAAGAAGTTCTGTGGCACTTGTAACAAAAAATCAGTACCGATTTTGCCATTAAACGAGCACCATGTCTGTACATGAAGTGAAATATCGGTCTATTCATGGGAAAGTTTAGATCTCTTGAGATTTAGAACATGGTAAAAAAAATACAGTGTACAAGAAATTTAATTCAATTGCAACTTAATGGAAAAGCAAAAAAGTGATTTTATCTGTGTAGGAGAACAACCTCATCTGAACAATTCCAATTAAGCCCTACTGAAACAGTTCAAGGGAGAGAAGAATAGCCCCACCATACAGGTCCACACAGATGAATCTGCAATACAACTATGGCATCAGAATTACACATGTAACATCAGATGGCCTGTTATCCAAATGTCATACATACCATGCATCATGTTCTGTATCACCATTTATTAACCAAAAGTTGTGCACTATACTACTTATACCAACTCACACTCTAGTTTCCACTTTGATGCGTTTCGGTGCCTACTGATGGTGTCAACAGACACTGAAACGCATCAGAGTGGAAACTAATATGTGAGTTGGTATACAAGGTGTAGTGCACAAGTGTTGTTACTACATGGTGATATCAGATGGCTTGATCATTTTACAAACTGGCATATCATTTCGCGTGAGAAGTTACAGAAAGGCCAGGCCAGCAATTCAAAAATGGCAAGTGAATGGGTAAAAAGTGTTTTGGTGGTACGTAAAAAAGGTTGCAGCTAAAAAGACAGCTGAAGTCCAGATAAAACTGGGCCGTTTTATGACACGATTCCCTACACAATGTTTAGAGTCAAAGGTAAAAAAATGTCTTGGTGGAAGAAGACCAACTTATCATTCAAAAGTTTTTATGTGTGTGGGGGGGAGAATCTTGTTATTGGAAAATCACCTAAATTACATTTTGTCAATAACATAACAAAACCTCACAATGAATATGCAGTTAATAACAAGGCATGGGAGACTTAAGATATTTATTGACAACATGTAAGTGGAGTGATTTATGTATAAAAAAGTTGAAAATTTCTTTCCTGGTAGATAAATGTTCAGTGCACCCTTACTGGATGGTTTACACTGTATCCTTTATCCCCCTCGTTTCAATAAAATGGGCCAACTCTAAGACTACGCAGCTAAGCATCCATGTTTACATAGATATTTTTTGCTGTGTATGCATAGAACATACCCCTAAAATAGTGCTATCTATTTCAGAAACACCCTGTATAATACTGTCAATTCAGCAAAGTACAAGATATTAAGTATTAATTACATTCAATACCCTGAACAGAACTTTGTTGCTCTTAACATTACTCAGCTCTTGTAAAAAAAATGCATTAAAAGATACAACTGTAAGAAAAAATCCACAAAAATACAGATCCACAGCTCATTCATCAACAGAGATATCACACATGTCTTCCTTTTGCATTGCATCTATTTTTACCCTCATTCCTTTTTCCAACATGAGAGATACGTTTAATAAATCTGCCTTGCTACGCAACCCATAATCACCCACAGATCATCAGTTATCAGTTAAATGCTTTAAAAATTCTATAAAACGCAGAAGTTTGAACAGAAAGGCGGTACAAGCCCGTTCACTCACTACTTATTACAGAAATTGGTATATCATCTTTGGCAACTGACAGTCATTTAGTTCATCAAGAGGCCCGCTATGACCATCAGTTATCACTGATCCATGTCTTCAGCAAGGTCAGTCATTAGACTCATGTGCTTTTGGGCTGTTGTGTGGCATCAAATACGAGGGTTGTAACTTTAATAGTGGCAACTATTTATTTACAGCTTATACAAAATAGATACATGTTTCGAAGTTTTACTGTCCTTCACTGTAGTCACCAGCATTGTGTACAACCCGTTGCCAGCGATGTGGAAGTCGTAGGAT
>JGI20166J26741_11659363_pt1 | contig 11168 bp, 4 predicted proteins | sample TergutCu122P5_FD_26741 | JGI IMG/M metagenome (IMG submission 26741) | reverse complement strand
GTATGGTGTTTTGTTTTGTCTCAAATACATGCATGTCCTGGGTTAATTTTTATACAGGTAGTGTACCTTGATTAAACGGAAACCTGGCTTTAGCGGAAAAGTGTTCTGGTCCCTTGAGATTCCGTTTAAGACAGGTTTTTTCTGTACAAAACTAGTCACAATCATTTATTGAATTTCCTTTTATCTGTTTCAATCATTTTTTTGAGCACAGAAAATCAAATTTTTTTACACAAAATATTCATTTTGCTGCTAATTTTGCCACCCCTTGGACTCTGTTGCTCAAGGCACCAGCACTATTCCCCCCTGCTAATAACGACTGTAACCATATACCATTGTCAGAATCCTGTAAAGTTGAATTATGAATATATTAGGTGTATGATCACATACTGCACTACTTACATCATTATCTGCAGGTTTAGATGATTCCACTTCCAAGACTGGCTGAGCTACTAAACAGTGAGGCTCATTGGTTACTCTAATATACTCGGTGTTATTAACAGTACTGCTAATACAGGAAGTAGGAGGGGGTGGCTCTTGGTGGGGCTGATGTTCTGCGTGATCCCAGTGTTTGTATTGTTGGTTCTGCCTTTCCCATTGTGCAGAAGATACAGCATCTACCTGATGTGTTTCTGTGTTATACACTGTATTTCTGTGTTCATGTTGCATGTCATGGCGGAGGTCACCTTCATGCTGATGGTGCTGATTATGATGTTGGTGCTGGGATGAGTTATCCCAGTGACAGTACTGTTTATTATGTGATTCATGGTGATTATGATGGTCCCTTTGATCGCTGTGGTGGTGTTCCTCACTGTGGTGCTTTTGTTCATAATATGTTTCAGGATGATGATGTGATGTATGGTGATAAGCTTGTTGATGTTGTTGAGTCTGATTATGTGGCTCATGGTGATGCTGTGGTTCTTGGTAGTGTGGTTCAGGCAGAATATGTGGTTCAGCCTGTCTGTGTGGTTCATGGTGATGATATGATTGGTGATGATGAAGTTCAGTCTGATTATGTGGTTCTTGATGATGAGTTTGCAGTTCAGATTGGTAGTGTGATTCCTGGTGATAATGTGGTTCTTGATTATGAGACTGTAGTTCAGGTTGGTAGCGTGATTCACGGTGATAATGTGGTTCAGTATGATGATTTTCAATGTTGCTGAGCTGGTATGACTGATGAGGCAGTGACTGCTCATAGCTTTGCTGAGAATGATGCTGGAGACTTTGTAATGAAGCACTACTATGTGCTGATTGATTGGAATGGTGTGACTGTGAATGGAATGTTTCAACTGAAGACATAACATTATGCTGAGTGTCCTGATACCCAACTGCATATCGCTGCCATCCAGACTGTCTTTTGTCATTTTCAAACGCTCTACGTTGCTGTTCTGAACCATGATAATCCCATAAACGTGTGTGTGAAGAGCGATCATTAAAATTGGTGTCTTTAGAATGTTCTACATAATTTTCCCAGGGATCCCAAAAGCTCAAACTTAGATCTTCAACATAAGGAGAAATGGATGTGGGTTGATAATCTGAGTAAACAGACACTGGTTGAAACTTTTGGAATAGATCAGTGGAGAAATGTGAAACTGTTTGTGGAGCAGGGCCTGCTTGAGTCTCGTTAGAACTGCAGTGGGCCTGAGTATGAAAACAAAACCATGCAACATAAACAAAAGAAAGAAATTATCAAATCAAGAGAACTTAGAAAAATATGCTACTAGTCTTATGATTTGCCAGGCTTAATACATAACCAAACTGATGAACCAGAGCCTTTGGTAAAAATCATAGGCAACCAACTTCACTGTTAATGCCCAGTAAGCAATTACATACAAATTTTGTTAATTACTTACAGACAGTCCTCACTAAGGACAGCATCAGTATTATTATTTCTGAGAACACCCCATGTACTCAACACAGACCAGGTGAAACATTTTTAATCACAATTCATGAATACTGGAAATATTTTTAAAGCACAATTGAAGCAAAGCTTTTTTGAATGCCAGATACAGATTCAAACAAGGGTGGCAGATCCGTGCATTAGATAAGTATCAAAAAAGAAGGTCTCTGTAGAATAAATTCAAAACATCTAAATCAAACTAAGTATCTTTACTTATCTCTGTGAAACCTGGCTCACAGTCTAGTCACAAATTAAGCTTATGGTGTGTGCACTGGCAAAGCATCAAGCAGTTAAGTTCACATGATAGAGAAGGTAGTTTTTCACAGTCTTGATGATTTTAATTACTGTAACAAACCAGGAGTTTGGCCTAAACTAAAACACCAATAGTGAAGAAACAGTGACATAAAGTTACAAAAGCGGAAAAAAAACTGAGTATTCAACCAATTCTTGTATGTGGGAAAATATAAGGTATTTTTAAAACAAAGCAAAGTCCTTCTAATATTACATAATTTTTAAATCAATATCAGCCCAAGAATATATTAAATATATCGACAGGAATACATGTCAGGAACATGTTGATGTTTTGTCTCATCATAAATAATGTGCAAATTAATGTAATGATGTGAAATTTGGACATCAAGAAAACCACAGTCTCTATCAACTAATACTGATTCATGGGAATAATTTATCTGATGTAACACAGTCCTTCTAGGTTAAAACATTAGAACAAATGGGCATCATAGAGAAAATTAAATATTTTCTTATGGATACAGCATATGCAAATTATCATTATCATCATTACATACCAGTGTGGGTAGGATGCCCAGGACTGCATTTATAGCACAAAATCAAACAAAAAAATAAATAAATAAAATTGGGCTTACAAAAATCATAAATAACATCCAAATATTGCAATTTCAAAGAAACTAATAAACAGAATCAATTATTATAGGTCAATCATTCATCATGTAGAGAATTTTCCCTTTGTTAAAATGACTGCATTACAACAGGTAAACCAAACCTGTAATGAAGAATGTGTACTACAGAACAGAGCCAGACATGAATATGCAGCTAGGTGCATTCAAAACTCAAATGCTTACAAATTCAACAAGAGACATATCAGCATCAAACTCCATGCCTGTTTTAAATAAATGCAACCCGTCCTCCTGTGTCTATCAACCTGTGCAACATTTTAGCACTAAACACCAACAAAAGCACATCACCCCCCTAAGACACTTGAGATTTTCCTCAGAATACAGTAGCAGGCACAAAGACAGGTTAAAAAAAATAAAATGATCTCAAGAGGTGGCTTGCAATGTTTAAGACTGGAAAAGAAAAAAAGTTGGTTTTGATATTACTTAACACACTGGTTATGTAGAGTGGATGACGAACATGAATGGTGAGCAGGTGAAAATTTAGAAAGTTAATCATGGTAAGGTACTTGCCTGGAAAATTGCGAAAAACTACAGAAAAAGTCAGTCAGGATAACTGGTGGACTAATAAGATCTCAGACAGGTGCTTTCCTAATGAAACACTGCAGTGATAGGATTACACTGTGTTAGCTAAAGAATATCAGGAATTAAATCCCCATGTAGTGACTGGGGAAAACAACAGTCCCACTGCAGCCCAATGCAGGTAATAAAAGGCGACAAAATGGGTACCCAGTGCCTGGGGGTATAAATGGACCACACTGCCCCGAGGGTTATAAATACAGTGAACTGGCCCTCAAAGTTTGGGGTTGGGTGACAAGGTGACAACCTGTCACCATAAAATGGCTAACTGTTAGGAAACCTAAACTGTGGCCTCAGAACATTCAGACTACGGAGAATCGATTTAGGCAGCGCAAACAATTAATGAGATGAGAATAAAGTCAAGTATTGAACAATAATCCTCAGGAAGTCAAAAAAGAGTACAACCAAAAAGAGGGAAGGTGGAATTGTGAACAAACAGGTATTAATAAATGCAAAATTACAAATTGGAGAGAGAGGTCAAACAACAGAGCTGACTGGGAGAAGTCCATTAAGGAGTCAAAGGTTTGCACTGGAATGTAGTGCCACCTAAGAAGAAGATCAGGAATGAAATATGAAGGGACTTCACTAATTAGTCACAAACAAGCAAATCACTAGAAACAACCATTACTGTGAACACCATAAAAGAAGAAGCTTACTAGAAAGATGTAAAAAAGAATGAAAATTCAAAACCCCAAACAAATGTTCCAAATTACCTTTCATTTACACCCCACAACACGTTATTTGAATTCATGTGCAACTCATAATGTTAAGTCTACAAGCAGCATAACTTGTATACTTCTTTATTACTGATCTTCCTTTTAGCTAGCTATATGTTTTGGATTTATGCTTTCATCAGGCTAGAGAATTCATGTACATGAAAAGTTGTTCATTCACAGTACCATTACAATGGCTTTAAAATTATTAAGTATAAAACCTGGAAACCTATGTAACAACGATTGTACAGGCAATGTGAGTGAACCACTTAGTATATACACAAATATCATACACTCGTCTTTATGATCATGTAAAACTGAAACAGGTAGATAGCTAGACAGGATAAACATCCATAAAAGGATATATGCAAAGCTGTGGAGATTGCGTGAACTTACAATTACAAAAAGCACATTAATTTTGAATCAATCCTTTTACCACAACCACATAATTCTGTTGGTTTTACAACAGTCTTATTATGCAGTTGTCCAGGAGCTATTACAGGCTAAGAAAAAGTATGTTTTTGCAGATTGCCTGGTAATGACCCACTCAGGTCAAAACATGTAGCCTGCTTATGCACAATATTCATTACTTTATTAAGAATATAAAGACTAATAAGTTCATCAAACATGACATGAAATTCCTGTATAATAAGAACAAAATTTGTTATTGTAAGCTGATATAGACTGTCAGCTGGAGCCACTATTTCTGTGGGAAAACTCAGAATATTAAAGAATAATAAATGCCCAAATAAGTAAAAATCACACAGCACAGCCCACCACACAAATCACAGTACATGAGCCATTAGTTCAATTACCCAGGTTGTAAACTAACATCTGATTTCAGTCATATTTTTGGTAATAAGAAACAATACTAGATGAGTTTTATAGACTACACTTCTGTGAAACACATGTTCATCATAAGTCAGCCTAACTTGACAGCAGGAGCATCCAACTCTTGCACCCAAATGGACTCACAAAAAGTCTTACTGCATTATGGTAAAAGAATCTAGAGGTACATTTCAAATAGAAGTACATGTAAAAAAACTTGTAACAAAATTATACAATAAATTCAAAATACTGACTGGGAGGATGAGCTATGTCATTGACCCACATGACGGTAAAAAGGTTTAGTAAGGAGCCAAGTACATTCCACACTTTCATGATTATGTATCTAAGATCCACTTTAATAATCATCCTCCCATCCAACTTTTTACCTTTGAGTGGAACCTAGCAATAACGATTTAAAATTACAGTTCTCTACGCAATTCTTTTTATCTCCCCTTCCAGGTGTACATCCCTGATGCATTGAAACTTCATCTAGGTATAGTAGAGTGTTTTCATTTTTAATACTTATATATATACATATATAAGAAATGACTACAGATCTGTCAAAGTTACTGAAATTATGGAACATATTTTATGCCATGACTTCTGCCAGAGTATAACAGCTTAAAGCTTAACTATAACACAGTGATTCAAGATTACTCAACCACCATTCGACAAATAACATCTGCAGACAAACATTGGACAGCTCTGAAGAAAGCAATCAATGATTACTGCTGATACCAGACCAGAATGTTAGTCCAAAGACACACCACAGAACCTTCTGAATTGTAAGAATATGGGAATCAATAAAGACGTGAAGAAAAAAATTCTAGTTTTCTACACCTATAATAAGATAATACGAGTATATGGACTGAGATATTGCAATGGTGGATAGATATAAAGTGCAAGATTGTGTGTCTATGTTTTTATGTATGCTCATAGATAGGAACATTAATATCCTTGGACAGGAATAAAGAAAGGAAATAAGTGACCTACATACCAAGACATGAAGAAAAAATTCTAGTTTTCTACATCTATAATATGATAACATAAAGACTGAGGTATTGCAATGGTGGATAGATATAATTGTAAGATTGTTTATCTATGTTTGTATGTATGCCCATAGATAGGAACATTAAGATCCTTGGACAGGAATAAAGAAAAGAAATAAGTGACCTACATACAAAGTTAGTTCACTTATGGCCTTAAATCAACAAATAAAAATCATCACTGAAAGTCAATTAATAATTGTTCATTTATTTTTTTTATTCTGCAGCAACATACATATCAAGAATGCTTGGCAACTAGGCAATTGTTAGAAAAGTGTTAAATGAAGGTGACTGGAAATAAGGAGATAAATGACTGGCCAAGGAATAAACAAAGATATCTAATATGAACTGAATTATTTTACTTTGTGGGTATTGTTATGATCGTTAAATCTAAGTAAATAAGATAGGACCAGAAAAACATGTTAACAAATGTCACATGGGGAAACACTGCAAAAAGAAGGCCAGATAGAACAGCAAGTACAAATGATAGGATATGAAGGTGTGTGTGTGTGTGTGTGTGTCTGTCTGTCTGTCTGTCTGTCTGAGGCAGCCATAACTCAGCAGGAAGCAGAGATAAATGCATGACATTCTGGCAGTATGTATAGGATGATTATGGGATGTGCTGTGCCAAAAATAATCAAAATTTGTCTGTTGTAGCAAGACATATCTGCTCATACATAATCCCATAAGTTCCATGATTGCTGGGCAACAGAAACAATACTTGGGCAATGACTAAGTTTTTCACCCAGAATGCAAAGGTTATGGTAAAATTATCTCTGTGAGGTTATGTGGGATGGCCAAAGAACAGTCAATAATAATTGGCAGGTGCCGTGGTTTTGATAGAGGTTAGAGAGAATGTGTTCTCTGTTAAGTAAGAATTGAGGCTGAAGAAAGCTCTCACCATTGTGCATACAAAACAATGTAGCACAACCAGATGGCAGCACTCTGCCAAATTAAATTAAAGCTTGGTTTTCTCTACATATAAAGAAACAACTGATGAAAGAGGCCACGGAATGGTGCATGACCAGTATGTGAAGTCACCATATGATGGGAAAGTTGTTAGAGTGTTTGTCTACATATATCCACACAAGATGGTACAGTTTACAAATGACTATGTGTATGTGATGTGCAGGAATAAGATTCATTTTCTGATCATTAAGAACAATACTTGACAATGACAGGTGCCTAATGCTTCAGTCAGTATTACAGGTTCAGACTCCATCAAACAAAATATACAAATTTTCTTGTCCAACTTTCAACAGATGTTTCATCAGTAAAAATATAATGGATCCCAGTTAACTGACGATGATTTGGGAATAAGCAGTTTAGTATAGGAGTTAGTAACAAATATTTTCTATAATGTGGTAACAATGAAGCTTAGGAAATGGGATATGTAACATGTAATAAAGAATCAGGTTTCATGTAGTGTACATTCAGTGTATAAAGAAACACAAAATAAAGTTTTCACCAAGAAGGATGATAAAGATGAGGGGAAAAACAAAGTTAAAAAAAAAAAAAGAATAAGAATCAGATTTTTGGGAACCAGAGTAAATTCTAGCAACTCACACTATATAATACTGATGTGAAGCACAAACAAAGAATAAAACTTTGTAGTGTATTTAGGTTTATAAGTTACGTTTACTGCAACAGATAAACTTTAAAACACAGAATTATGATTCACACTTCGCAATGGTTCATAACTATTTTAGAATTTTGAGACATTAAGGAAAGTTTCTTGAAATGAAAATATGTTTTTTGAATGAAGCAGAAACAATGTCAGTTTCCACGATAAAATACAGCTAATGTGCAAAGAATTAAATCACAAAAAAAATCCAACCAAAACTGAAGATTAAAGAATTGAAATAAATAACAAAGGATCTCAAAACAAATTCTAGAGAAAGGGTGTAAACTTAAAACAGGCATGGAATTAACATGCATGGATTGTTATGCAAACACCATACATTACAATTACCAATGAGTATTAAGTGCAACATCGTAATCAAAATATCTAAATTCTAGCATAACAGAAAGTCAATTATCCAAAATGTAAATTTTGCATTTATATTTTACATTTATCTTTCATTAAAATTAACCTTTTTATCACTGGTAGGCCTCGTTATACGTGTTCCATTAATAGTCAAAACACACGAATGTTGTTATTAGCACGTGTGCTCACACCAAAACATTTTCTTTCTGAATTTGAAAACCACACATCCCAGACTGGGTTTAACAAACATTACTGTTCAAACTGTATAACAACAGGGTAATATTTCAATTTCAACAGGAGGTGAGATTTTGGTTCACACAGTGTATCATGAGATAACAGTTGTCTGTGATGCAAGGCCATGTAGTTTCATGGGTATGCACCAAAGTTTCAGAGGAACCTACTGCCTCAGTATTCAACATGGGAGAGCAAGAGTTAAGAAAAATGTACTCCATTCTGTTTGTAATTGGGAGAATAAATCTGCAAGCAGCAGGTTTCTCTGAAAAACTGGTACCTATCTAGCAAACTAGATGGCATCAGGCACTAAACACTGCACTGCTGAACAGGAGATCTTCTTGAGCTGGCATAGTTTGCTCCCATCATAAGATCAACGTTCATTAATACTTGTATGCACAAAGATAATGGTTGCGAACATTGGATTTCGCTAAAAATGTGAAAACTTACTGATTGAAATTATTTACAATATTTGACTGTCCAGAATAAACTTTGTAACTTGGACTGTAAAAAATTACAGATCTGTTCAGCAGTAACTGACATGGCACAATTATGCAACAAGGTTACTGAAAATGGCCATTATTAAGTTCTGAATGACACTTTCAGTCAGGTTATAAACTTCTCTTTCGTTTAAATCTAGCAGACACAAAAATCAGTGGACTAAAAGAAAAACTTGGCACACATACCGTAGGTAAGATTAAATGGTAGAGCTGCTACACATTAGAAGCTGAATAAAAAGTGATCAGGCTTTAAAAGGACCAACAGACAGAATTCATATTTTAGCATGATTAAACTGATTTTATAAATTGGTTAGGAATAAATCTTTTGCATGGTTTCTTTATAGATTATAAATTTCTTTAGTTAATTTGGATAATTAAGATTCCGATATTTTAACTATTATCTAATGCACTGCATCAAGTATATATAGTGCTGAGGTAACACAAATATGCTAAATTACATAGTAGTGTTTCATTCAAATACAGCAGTAGCTTTAATCTCACAAGCAATGTGACATATCTGCACACTAACTACAATTCTACCCATTTTGGTACTCTAACACATTGCACAGCACATTTTGCTGCTTTAAGGCCATAAGAAAGCAGATTCCAGATTACTTACCACCAACACATGTTGTCTTCAGTTACACAGTCCTTCTTTCCATTTACTAACACTGACATTAATATCAACTATCCAATTTAAAAAAAATATAATAATGCAGAATTCAAAATGATTGTAATAAACAGCTTTTGTTAATCCTCTTCAGCATACTTTTGTGACTTGCAAAAATGTAATAAAACATTTCAAATTGTCTTGAAATGATTTGACTTGAATTTAAGCAGAGAGATTAGGTTCAAGAAAATCATCTGAATTGCAGAAAATTTTCTATGCAAATTATATGTAATAAACCTGAAGTTTCTTTTTTATTAGCACTTAACAACTAATACTTAAGCGATTTCTTACCTCTTCTTGAGACTCTCCAATAGCAGCCATTATTGAGAAGAAATAATTGAAGATTATACGTACGGCAATGTAATGAACTTCAGCAAGCTGAACCACTTGCAGGAATTAAAATATTTACACACAAAATACCATAAAGCAAACAGTATTCATAATTAAACATTTGAAACTTTATAATTCATTCTTTTACAACAGATGATCTGATGGATATCCCTCAGTCACCTTAAGCAATATACATATATTCAATGAAATCAAATATAGAAGGTTAAAGTTAAAGTTGTCCCATTCCATGCCATGGAATCACTACAGGGGTGTGAGTGGTCAACTTAATGCCCAAACTACTTGACTGCTAGTAAAGAAAAACAGTACTTATTGAAAAAGAGGCTGGGTGGGCCCTGAATCAGTGGGACTTTTGGAGATGATAATCTCTTGCCCCCACCAGGATTTGAACCCCAGGCTGTCCAGCCTGTAGTAAATTGCTATATCATCTATGCTACCCAATCTTGATTTGAAATAAGTGAAAGAGGTATTTGTCAATAAAATATAAATTTTATTTTAGATAAACACAAAGCAAGTTGTCCCTGTGCTTAATTAAGCACCATGCCATGAAGACATTTGGGGAAGTGGAGGTAAATCTTCATGTGTTTGTAACACTGTAACCAGATAAATGTTTGTGGTCAGCTTCTCAGACCAATAACTGGGCACAGAGCTCCAAGTACTCTCCAGAGAGATGCCTGGGTGCACTCCAGAGCTAGTAAGGATACAGTGGTGACATGAAAAACCTCTTGCTCTTGCTGAGAATCGATCCCTGGTCATCTAGCCTGTATTTGGTCAGTACACTGACTGTGTCAGTGGTAAGTACATGAAGTAATGTTTCACCTCCCTCTTCTTACACCAGTCACATTTCTCATTTCTTAAAATGATTAGTATTCAAAAAAAATAATATTCAAACTGCATAAAAAGCTTCGAATAACTGTCAGAACAGGAGAAGAGAAACTTATTAAGCATAGGTTTATGCAGAAGTTTAATGACAATGGTGTTATCACCATTTTAGTCCAAATTCTAGCAACTCCTAATCCTAGCCACAGCCCTAGTCATAGTTGCAGTGATCACAGGCATAGTCATAATCACTGCTGTCATTATTGTCCTCCTCACTGTGTTACTTATATTGGACTCTAGCCATTGTCTTACCAAAAAATTCTCATGAACAGTGACACACAGGATAATGGCCCTGTGACGACCCTCTTCTAACTGAAGACCGAAACAGAGCTAGTTTCTGATATATTTTGTTCTTCGAAAGAAGAATAAAAGATATCGAATAGAATTTTATATTTGAGTTTCCTTGCATCACAAGCCTATAATATATAATAAACCAACAAGATGCAACTCTGGCAGTGTTGTGTTTATTAAAAACTACAAGTATGCTCTACATGTTTCGAACGCCCTTTGCGTCCATCTTCAGGAGCACTATAAACTGTAACAGCAGCCACTGGTGTT
>JGI20166J26741_11659252_pt1 | contig 11169 bp, 8 predicted proteins | sample TergutCu122P5_FD_26741 | JGI IMG/M metagenome (IMG submission 26741) | reverse complement strand
TGAAGATGGGACATGTAAATGTCCGAAACATGTAGAGGCCATTTATGAGATAAAATCATAGTAAAATTGTTTGCATCAAGTTGGTACATCTTCCTTACTTATGATTACTGTTGTGCAAACAGAAGGATACTGAATGAATATTATACAATACTGCCACAGACAATTCACTGTTTTTGAGATCGCACTTCATCTGATTGACACAATATGCTGTGCAATATTAATCATTGCACGACATTACTGACCATCTAGTGGCACCTTAATACTACTGTAACATGTGTGACAGCCGTGAAAGTATGTGAATAAATATTTTACCATACATAACTGATTCTGAACCATGGAACAGAAGATTACATGCAGGAAGAAATGCAAAGTGTAAAATACTGATGCACTTTGCAATTTTGACAACTCATTACAAGACAACTGGAGCATAACTGTAAGAGATGAATATGAAAATGTCACAGAATATGTCACAGGCCTACCTTCCTACCCAGGTTTCTACAACAGCAAACTTGAGTTTCTATCAATATTATAAAACCTGAAAACTTAAACTGTCAATACAGTAAAAATTAGAAACCTAAAGTATGTTAACTACAGATATCGCACAAGTTAATTTTCATCTTCATGTCTGAAAGCCTAAGACAAATGGATTAAATATTCTGTCAGTATACTGTCACTAAAATAAAGACTCAAAAGCCTAAGTTATATTTCATTGGTGTTCATAACTGAATTCTTAAACCCTCAAGGCTTCTTTCTTTCTTTCATTTTTTTTTTGTCTTTTCTCTCTCTCTCAACTTTTTTTACTTATTTATTTAAAAATCTTGTATACTGTGAACTAACGCCAACTCTCTTGCTCCCTAGTATTGCAAATCTGCTACAGAAAATGGTGTCATATGTGAATAACATATGAGATCTTGAAGATCAGTAGGCTCATATTTACTCTATTTTAACTACCAATTTTAGGATGATATCTTGTTTTCTGTAAAATTTAATATAATCTGGGGATGTCAGTGGGTGAATTTTGTGAAACATTATTACATACATTATGACTTCAGCCCTGTTCTGGACTACAGCAATGATCACAAAGCAAACTACTCCTTCTAAACTGTGCTACCAAACAGTATCTCGTCTGTATCTCTCTTAGGGCCATACATACTCTGGTAGACATTTTCTTTCCAAGAGAATCATAAATGATAGGCACAACGTTATGGAAAACATAAAATTCACAATGTTATGCTGTGTAGAGTGATGGGTCAGTACTAACGTTTCAAACAATCCTGCTACTCCCATCTTCTGGGCAGGGTTGCCTTACATACAAACACACACACACACACACATATGTGCATGTGTGCATTTCACAAATCAAACATCTGTCAACTGACAATGGAATATGAAACAGGTCCATATCAAAACATCATACAAGCAGGAATGACACAACAAATGTAACAGACATGATACAGGAGTATAAGTATGCAGTACAATTTATATCTGTAAAACAGTAATAATGCACAAACAATAAATCTAGAAACAGTTAAAATACAGGTAACATATACAAGTAATAAGAACAATTAGAAATACATGCCATGTGAAAAATAAAAACAATAACAAAGATAGAAATATTGGCCAATCATCCAACTAACAGACACAAAGACGCTTTAAAATATTACAAAGCAGGACATAATGATGGTTAAGGGCTATAATTTATTATTATTGTTGCTGACATGTCATAATTGATGTTGAAAAGAGGTGATTTGAATGGTGGATAGTAACTTATCTAGAGAAAAAAGTATGAGCAATATGATACTCTTTTAATACTGCCTTAAATTTTGCTTTCTCCTGTTTTAATTTCAAAATATATGGGGGCAGACTATTAAATATCTTAATGCTAGAGTAAAAGATACCCTTTCATATACATGAAAGATTCATACTGATGTTTAGCCCCTGTATTCATCCCTTGCACAACATAGTTAGTCTGAAAAATACCATGATTATTAACAGTAAACATAATCAGTGATAAATATATATTCACATGGTATGGGTAGAATATCAAGTTTTTTGTATAAACCTCTGCAGAAACATGTCAAACTGACTCCCATCATCATTCTCATCATTCTTGTTTGGAGTACAGATACTTTATTTATATTGCTTGAATTTCTCTAGAAAATAATACCACCTTTAAATAGTGAGTGAAATTATGAATAATATGCAGTCTCAGTAGAATCAGTACCTAATATATGGGACAATCTGCTTATAACAAAGCAAGCAGCACCAATTTACAAAGCAGAAAATCTACGTGAGGCTTCCACATAAGGTGTTTGATCAAGCTGTAAACCAAAACATTTTAGGGTATCTAATACAGTAGGAGGTTGGTCAGCATATACTAAATTTAGAGGATAATGTGACAATTTAGTAGGAGTGAATCTTATGATAATTGTTTTTTCTACATTCAACATCATGTGATTAGCCTGGAACCATTTACAGATGTGTAGCAATACACGGTTAGACGCTTTCTTAAAATCATCATAATTAGAATGTCAGACAGGAATTCTGGTGTCATCAGCAAACATTATCACCTCAGCAAGTGAATTCATTTGCAAGGGCACATCATTAATGAATATATTAAAAAGAAGAGGACCCAGCACTGAGACCTGAGGACAATATCCCAACTAGAACAAAATTTTTTTTGAAGATTGCAGTTCAACCCTCTGTTTCCTATTGTACAAATATGATTTAAACCAATCTAAAATTTCTCTCTGTGTACCACAATAGTTCAGATTAAACAACAGGACTTCTTGATTCACAAGTCAAACACCTTCACCAAGTCACAAAAAATAACAGAAACATATATTTTCTTGTTCCATGCTTTAAAAATAGAATTTGTAAGTTTACATGAAGCTTTATCAGTTGATAAGCCCTTTCAGAATCTATACTGCTGAGGATCCAATACATGATGTACTTGAAAATGTTGATTTATTCTTTGAAACATTTGTATTTCAAATAATTTAAAGAATCTTGTTAGAAGAAAAATCAGTTTAGAATTAACTCATTGAAATTTATCACCCTTTTTAAATAAGGGGTTAACTATACCACACTTAAATAGCTCAGGAATATACCTTGTGACAATGATTTATTAAAGATGTACATCAAAGTTTACTAATATGTTGACTACATAAATTTATTATTTTATTTGATATACCATCATATCCAGCCGAATTTTTGGAATTCAATTAAGTAATTGTGCTCACTAATTCTGCTTCTGTGATTGGTATTATTATCATTATTTGGAAAACTCATGGTAAAAGAGCTCTTTAGGAATGACACAGCAGAACCAATGTCTGTATAATTTAACTTCAATCTAACAATTAAAGTTAAAAAATACTTATTAAACACATCAGCTGCTTCATCAATGTGAATTATAGTACTATTACTATTAAATATCGAGGGCATTGGTTCAGTGTCATTTATTTTCCAAGATTCCTTCTTAATAATTTTCCACAAGGATTTAGAGTTTTTCTCTGAGGAAATTATTAAATTATCATAATATTTTTTCAGCTTCTCTAATTACTTTTTTCAGTATGTTAGAGTACTGTAAGTAAAAAATTGTTAATAGGGGACTATTACTTTTCCTACTGAGAATACAAAGACTATTCTTATGCCTGCAAGAAATTCTTATTCCTTTAGTAATCCAACCATTATTAATGGATTTTAAGGTAGTAGCTGGAATGGGGAAACATGTTTCAAAAATAGATAAAAAAGTATTTAAAAATAAGTTAAAAGTCTTGTTAATTTCAACATGTTCATACAAATTTTTCCATGATTCACTAGATAATGTATCTAAAAATGTTAAAATCAAATCCTTAGTAATTAGGTATGTTCTGTAAGCAATACTAACACCCCTATCCATAGTGAAGACACTGCTTAAAATTAGATGTCTTGTGTCATGATCAGATAAACCATTAATCAAAGTTGCGATTTTAAAGGGGTTAATTCTAGTGTAGTCAAAGAAGATACTGTCAATAGCTGCACTTGATGATTTATGAATTCTAGTAGGAAAATCATCTGAGTCAGCCATGTTCTAAGTTTGAAGTAGCAAAGATAATTCGAGCTTACAATTACTGTCAATTAAATAGTTAACATTTAGATCACCACATAACTGGAATTCCATTTCTTGTTTATGTTTCAAAGTTGCATCCAGCAATTTTAAGAAATGACTAAAATTTCCTGCAGATGATCCATAAATACATATTACCATAAAAAGAGCATCACTAACATTAATTTGGACATCACAAATTTCTATAACTTCCTCAACATAAAATTGGGAGACATCAAGAGTAATGCTGGGTAAGTCAGCCCTAATAAATATACAGGTACCCCACCTTGATAGATGAACCGTGAAAAGCAAGATCCCAAATAACAGTTCTTAATCTTAATACACATTAAATTTCGTTCGAAGACATGGGTGTTCTGTACAACATATAATGTGAGGGAATATGTTATTGCATATTAATTCATTACACCTGTTATTCAGACATCTAATGTTTTGATGAATTATAGGTAAAGAAATATTTGAGCTGAAACTTTCTGATGTAGTATATCTTCAGTAGTAGATTCCTCCGAAATGCTAATGCCCGTCTACTAACTACCCCGCTTCACATTAGGAAACCGTCACCTAAACATTCACCGCCGTCAGAACCTCGAATCTCAATATCATGAATGTCATACAGCACAAGTTCTGTTGTCTATGAATCATATTATACGTCTTGCAAACTGTCATGCAATAAATGTCAAATGGATCAAGGAAGAATTATACTACATAAATTCGGCAGACCAGTACGTATTAGAAAAGAATAAAAAACAGTCAGAGAAACAAAGCCACCGTTTTTATGCATACTTACAATTCAAAAACTCCTGTAGTCAAACTAATGGAACTTGAAAACTCAAAACACATACAACTACATGCAGGCCACCAGGAATTCTAGGCAAAAACAATGTCGCGGCGCTTCGGTCGTATTTTCGGATCGCCGGAATTAGCCAATCAGAAAGGAGAGCGGGTAGTGGCGTGATCCGTGGCAGTTGTACACATGCGTGAATATGGCGGCAAAGGATCAATGAATAAGATCAACGCGCCCGATGAGATCACAAAGAACCATAGCGCATGTGCAAATGGCGCTAAGTTTAAACCAGGGAGACGGAATGGCCAAGCATTACTAGCATTTACATTTACAGCAGCTTCTCGTGTTAAATGGAAATGTTACTATATACTTCGTTAGTTTAAGTACAGCAGCGATATGCAACGAAATATAAAGTGAATAGCATAAGTTTACAATTATACCCGAAATAAAAACACGTGCATTTCAAATTCCGAAGTTTGTGTATAACATAAAAGAAATTCCATGCTTATTATAACTTCTAAAAACACTTCCTGTAACTAGAAACAGTATTAAAACGTATAAGCTACCGTACATACCTGGATATTAGTTCACGAATGTAATACTTATCAGACAGTACGGTCACGTATATGTATGGTCTTGCTACTGGCGAACCAAGCAACTACTTCAGGCAGTGAATGAAGAGTCGAATAAATCACTGCTATTCTCAACGTCTTAATATGATTCGGTCCGCTAGTATGCCCGTTGCACGATTCGGCATGAAATCAACTGAAGCCGTTGCTTGTGGGAACTAATATTTGCAATCGAAGGTTGGAACGCTTGAATTTCAGTTTCCTGCATCCGTAATAACCCTAATAAAACCAGTTCTGATGTATGGGGCGCAAGCCTGGGTCCTGAGCAAGGTGGATGAGTTACGTCTTGGAGTTTTTGAGAGGAAAATATTAAGGGGAATCTATGGGCTCATATGTGAAGAGGCAGTATGGAGATCGAGATACAACGAAGAACTATATCGTTGGTATGATGAGTCTGATCTGGTTACAACAATTAAGATAACCAGGCTAAGATGGGCAGGACAAGTAATGCGAATGCAAGATAATCTTCCATGCAAGAAAATTACCTTGGATAAGCCAGAGGGCAGAAGACGAGCTGGAAGGCCAAACCTAAGATGGATTGATGGGGTGACGAAGGACGCAGAGAAGTTGGGAGTTAGGAACTGGAGGGCCAGGGCCAGAGATAGAGATGATTGAAGGCGACTTCTTGAGTCGGCCAAGACCCTGCATGGGTTGTAGCGCCTGGGAGTGAGTGCATACATGTTAACCGAAAGGACGCATGGAATTGTGTGATGGCAACATCACCTCGCCGTGTCGCCAATGCGTGGTAATAGATTTTCCAAAAATATGTAACCCTTGTTCGGTAATTTGTTTGTAGAATGTAATGTACGGCAATAAGAAGGCCTTCGGTTTGATATCTACAATGAATGAAGATCAGGTAAAATCTGGTATGGAGATTGAACATAAACAATCCTCTGTACTAGGTACGAAATACTGTGTATATGCCAAGCGTTACAGACGCTGTATTTAAGTATCAAATTCTTTAAAAGGAACATTAATAATAGTAAGGGATCTACAGAGCTAGTAACCAACGGCACAAAAATATTACTAAATGTATTGCCGTCGAACAAAGCAATTCTTTACTGCTTGTGTGAATAATGCTACATGTTTCGGTCCTTCTCACATACCATCATCAGGCGTAAAAATACATATCTAAAACAAGAGTATGTTCGCGAGTTGAATAATATTAATTTGCGAACTCACAAATTTTACAACATTTTTGTGTAACATTAAGCGGTAAGAGTTTATTTTTTATACATTTTATCATTTAAAACATTTCACTAAACAGGTCGTGGTTCTGGAAAAAAGTGTTCTATTCCTTTGGTTATGATTTTCTACGTTCCCGGTGTGCGTAATTTTGGCCCTTGCCGGGAATTCGAATCCTGGATAATCCAGCTACTATATTAGTTACTCTACCGACTGTGCTGTTGCAAAATGTTATTTCGTATTTATACAGTTTCTTTACCTTTCATAACTGTTCTCGGTTACACGCATGTTATGTAAAGTATATTAGCGATTGTACACCCCACGATTGTGCTTCACTCTGCTAAGAAGATTAATTGTTATTACGAACCCAGTTGACTTTATCTGATCCATGGTGCTCACTAATCTAGTAACCGTGCTTTTTTTTGTTATCGTGTGTAAGTACGTTAAACATTAAAAGCATTGTTTTGCGCATGGATCATAGTTTTGAGCGCAGTGAATTGCTGCGAAATGTGTACCAGCGTGAACTGGGGAAGGAAAATTGGTAGTGTTGGTTTGAGGACAGTTTGTATGAAAACGAGTATGATATATTCCATACCTGCCAGTTAAGTGGTGTTGTCTGCGGTATTAGCGTGAACTGAAGTGATATTGAAAATTAACTACGGTGAAATGGTAGTACTAAGTAATTTTCCACCTCCAACCAACGGTATCCGACACGAACAGCCCTCCACAACTGTGCATATTAACGACAGGGAGATCGGAAAAGGCACATTGTTTATAACAGAAAGGTTAGTGGTAATGTAAGTGAAGGTAGAACGTGGTTTCTGCACCAAAACCTCGAGAGTTTTTTTTACGAGTGATTTGAGGTTTTTATGGCGGTAACTGTAAACAGCACTGTGGTGTGGAATGTGCTGTAGTGTTTGCAGAAATCTAGGCTCGTGGAGGCAGCAGATTCCACCATGATGTCAGTGAATTTCTTCCAAACGACAGGGCGTCACATTTCAAATGTGACGCCCTGTCGTTTCGAGTTTTTGTGGTTTTCAGGAAATTTAAATAGATAGTTTTGGGTTAATTTGGTACGTTTGCAAATTGTTTCATGTTTATCATACAAGAGTGAAATCGGACATGTACGCACTGAGAAAATGTGGGCAGATTTGTATACCAAGAAAACATGATCAAAGAATCAGTGTAAAAAAATACAATGTGCAGGTGTCACTATAGTGATACAGTATAGGATATCAGGATTCATTCTAATGGCAGGAAAATAGCCAACAAAAACGTGCATTTTGCTATGTGGATTAGTTCCTATCAGTAATTGATTACAAAAACATACGTGTGTGTTTATTAAAGAAGAGTGAAATGAATTTACATTGCAAGTTTTTACACTTTTTAGCTTTCTGTTCATAGGTAGTATCCTGTGTGGATTGGGTCAGAATATGTTCAGTAGAATATGTTAAGTAACCACAGGTTGCAATATGTGCGTTACACTGCAGGTACTTCCCAGCTACTACTACGCATGTTCACCAAAAGTCTTGTGTAAGGTGAAAGTATTTTAGGCATAGATATCACATAAGAAATAATCTAAAAATTTGGTGCCCAGGGTGGTTGTGTTCTGTGACCAGGTACGATCAGCACATGTATAATTTTATGGAATTGTACATTTCAATTAGTAATATGTTTATGTGTATGTTATGTATGAAAGTAATTCTGAAAACTGGGAACAGTGATTAGTGAAAGAAGATAGTACTGTTGTAGAGTGTAGACATACAAACACAAGGTAAATCACCAAGGAATGAATGGTGGGATGAAGAAAGCAGGAAAATCATTCAAGAAAAAAATGAAGCCAGGAAAAAATGGTTGCAACTGAAGACAAGCAAATAAAATTTGCACACAAAAGAGGAAAAAATGGCTTAGGAATAAAATAATTCAAATAGAAGAAAACCATGGTAAAAAGGAAACAAAAAAACTTTTTGAAGGAATACAGAATTTTAAACAAGTTACGCTTCCTATAATATGTAAAGATGCTGAAGATAACATTGTATCACAAACAGATCTAATTTTAGCAAGATGGAAAGACTACTTCTGTAAGATCCTCAATATATCAGAAGCTATAGATATGCAAAACATTATAAAAGAATGTACAAATAATCAATCTCAAATCCCACTACCATAATATAATGAAATATTCTCTATAATCAATAAACTGAAATTGAATAAGGCAGCTGGTTCTGACAACATACCCTCAGAGTTGCTTGAACATGGAGGTGGAACACTAAAACAGAAATTATACAAATTAATCCTAATGATATGGAATAATGAGCAGTTGCCTCCGCAATGGAATGAAGGAATTATCTGTCCAGTTTATAAGAAAGGTGACAGACTTAATTGTAACAACTATAGACCAATTACATTACTAAATATAGCATACATAATGTTTTCTATTTTATTGAATAAGAAACTAATAGAGAACATAGAGAATAAACTAGAAGATAATCAAAAGGGGGTTCTGCTTAAATAGATCTACTATGGATAATATTTCCTTATAAGACAGATTTTTGAGAAAAGCCATTAGTATAACATTGATGGGTACAACATATTTGTGGATTGCACACATGCTTTTGACTCTGTTTATAGGAACAAGCTAATTGAATGTTTATAGAAATTTTATGTTCCAGACAAACTAATTAGATTAATAGCTGTAACCTTAATACAAACAAGAGCACAGAGTTAAGATAAACAGAGATTTCACAGAAGAATTTATAGTAGAATGTGAAGTCAAACAAGGAGACCCTCTTTTAGCAACCTTGTTTAGCTTAGTTACTGATACAATATTAAAACAGATGGGATTAAGGGGAAACATTACCACACGTCTGAAATGATGTACTGCCTATGCAGATAACATCATGCTAACAACAAGAAATAAACAGTCCATAATAGATACATTTCAGAAACTAAAAGAAATATTGGCTCGATATGGACTGATTATAAATGGTCAGAAAACAAAATACCTTAGTTGTACAGGGAAAAATTATAATCTAGAAGAATTACAAATTAACTTGATGTAACTAGAATAAGTCCAGCCTTATAAATATCTTGGATCAACTCTGAATAGTGATAACTCAATAGAAGAAGAGATCTGAAATAGAATAACACTTGGAAATAAAGCATACCATGCCAATCAGTTTCTCTTTAAAAGCAGATTGTTCTACAAGAAATTAAAAATGAAATTGTACTGGAGCATTACAAGACCAGTAGTAACATATGGCTGTGAAATGTGGGTTTTGAAAGAAACTCTAAAAAATAAGTTAATGGTATTTGAAAGGAAAGTGCTAAGAAAGATCTTTGGTCCTACAAAAGAAAGAGATGGTACATGTAGTATCAAAACAAATGATTAATTAGATAAATTAAAAAGATGTAAGAACATAATAAATTACATAAAAGCACAAAGGTTAAGTTGGTTTGGCCATTTATATCGAATGTCAGAAGACAGAATGTTTAAAAAAGTATATAAATGGAAACTGATGTTAACAAGACCATTAAGAAGACCAATAAATAGATGGGAAGATAACATAAGAAATGACGTGAAGAAACTGAAAATAAAGAATTGGACTGGCTGCATCCAGGATCGCAGTAATTGGAAATTACGTGTTGAGAAGGTCAAAACATTCAACGACTGAAGATGTAGCGTCTAAAGAAGAAGGAGGTGGAGGAGGAGAAGAAGTAGATTGTAGACAGGGTCAATGATGATATGGAGATAATGGGGTCAATATGTTTGGCTGAACAATTCTTTGCTTTTCTTGATGTTGTGGATTAGTTTGTTGAGCCAAAGTTGCAGTTTAATTCATTTGTGCTGGTTTTTATAGAAGGGTGTTTTCACTGTCTGCTGCTTTCCTTAAATGCATAAATCATAATAAGGCTTGAATGTGTTCATTATGCTTATGTAATTTTTGGACAGAATTAGAATTTTATGTTTTTGAAACTTGCATATATGTTCCTTTATCTTATTGAAGCCTCATAAGGAAGCTGTTAATATATCTCCATTGATTCTTCATATATCACCTCTTTACATCTACCTTCACCACTTTATCAAAGCCTACTTTTTGATCAGTGTAACACTTTGCATTTGCAGTTTTTTCCTTACTTTGTTCATGCAGAATTAATACACTTTGCCTGAGGTTTTGGCTGTGTTTTGAATATTGTTGAATATTTTCTAAACTAGATGTTGCAGTAGTTTTGTCTTCCCCCTCCAATCATTGGTTTAGCAATTGGCGTCAGATGTACTGTTACAATTACAATGTCACCTGTGGGCAGAAGAAGTGGCACGTCAAGAGGCTGTGATGATTTTGTGTGTGTATATCTCAGTTACAAGCCATGTGATAAGTGGGCCCCTGTCACCACGGCATGGCGCGTCCTCAGGTTGCGGATGGAGGAACGGCCTCCGATATGGAGGGTAGCTGCGAATAAATTGA